>Ga0302288_1001042_pt1 | contig 19346 bp, 14 predicted proteins | sample III_Fen_N1_1_FD_194549 | JGI IMG/M metagenome (GOLD analysis project Ga0302288, IMG submission 194549) | Peat permafrost microbial communities from Stordalen Mire near Abisko, Sweden - III_Fen_N1_1 | ecosystem: Environmental > Terrestrial > Soil > Wetlands > Permafrost | place: Sweden: Abisko...
GCTTCAAATTAGCCCCCAAAACCGGAATGTCAAAATCGTTTATTTTGTCTTTGTATATAGCGATGTTAACACTCATGTTCTCATCGTGCGTAACAACACGCCAAACTAGTTATTTACAAAAACCCAAGGACTTCATTCCTGCATACAAAGACACCTTTACATACAAGGACTACCTACTAAAAGAGGGTGATAGATTATACGTCCAGGTTTATTCCACAGATGATAAAACCAGTACATTATTCAATGGTTCTGCCAACAACAGCTCACAAATGATGATGAATGGAGGCAACAATGATAATCAAGATTTATTTACCTACATCATTCAGCAAAACGGAAGTATTGATTTTCCTATTGTTGGTGAAATTCAGTTGATTGGAAAAACCGTTCGTCAGTCAAAAAAAATCATCGAAGACATTTTAAAATCAAACTATATTGGTGAAAATGACAGTTGTTCGGTGGATGTCAGAATGGTTGGTCGCTCCTTCAGCATTATTGGAAATGGAAAATCTGGACGCTATAACTTTCCACGCGAAAAAGTCAATATTTTTCAGGCTCTTGCTTTAATGGGAGATTTTGGAACTTTTACCGACAGAAGCAAAATTAGAATCCTGCGCACCAATAAGAATGGGAATACAATAAAAACTTTTGATTTGAGAAGCGTAGATATTATAAACTCAGAGTTTTATTACATTGAACCTGACGATGTTATATTTATCCAACCAATGAACGAACAGTTCTTTGGGATAACAACCTTATGGGGAGCCATTGCAACTACAATTTCTACAGGTTCATTCTTTTATGGTTTGTATTATTATTTATTTGTTCCAAAATCCAAGTAAATCAAAGTAAAGGATTCAACCAAGCAATTATGAACATGAAAATAAGACCATACATATTTATATGCATAATTACAGCTTTCGCACTATCGTCATGCTATAGTTATAAAAGTATGCGATTGCTGCAAGATAATGTGGCTATTCCAAAATATGAAACGTCAAATTACAAAGATTATAAAATTCAGATAAATGATGAATTAATTTATCGTTTAATAACTACGGACGAAAACATGTCCAAACTTTTATCATCAGGAACATCAACTTCTAGTCAGAACATGTTATCATACAGAGTTTATACTGATGGTACGGTTGATTTACCTTTCGTTTCACACATACCGGTTGCAGGTCTTACATTAAATGAGGCTTCAAAAGTAATTCAGGCAAGATTTAAAGAAATAATTCCCGACGCAATTGTTAAGCTGAGTTTGTCAAACAAAACATTTACAGTTATTGGTGATGCGGGTTCTGGAGTATTCCCTATTTATAAAGAAAAGTTAACCATCTTTCAGGCCATTTCTATGTTTGGTGATTTTAACGAATCAAGCGACAGAAGGCATATCCGAATAGTCAGAGACACCGAAAAGGGAACACAAATTCTTGAATTCGATATAAGACCTAAAAGCATAATTGATTCAAAATATTATTATGTTTACCCGAATGACATTATTTATATTAAACAAGATTCTTCCAGTTTTTACAAAGTAAGTAATTTCGGCTCTTTAATTGGCATTATATCATTTTCATTATCAATACTTTTCAACGTATTGAGTTATACAAAGTAAATTTATTATCACACCAATACAAAGGAATATATAGCTATGGAACAAAGGAATATTGACAGACCTTTTTCGGATGAAGAAGAATCGGGTTTTGATATCATGGAATGGATTTCCTATTTTATGCATTATTGGTATTTATTTGTAATGGGAATAATAATTTCTCTTGGACTTGCATATTTTCAAAACCGGGCATGGATACCAACCTTTCGCTCAGCTGGAAGAGTAATAATTGAAGAAAACAAAGCTTCAGCAAACTCTTCACAAGCCCTCATGCAAGGATTTGGAGTACAATCCGGATATAAAAGCTCTGCAAATCAGCTTATTATACTGCATTCATACGATCTTATATCCAGAGTGGTTGACAGCTTGCCTTACATGAAAATTGATTACATTTCGAAAGGAAGCTTTAAGACACGAAATCTTTACAAAACTTCACCAATTTCAATCCAAAGCGAATTTGTTTCAGAAGATGCGTACAATAACTTATTTAAAATAAAGCTTCAGTCCAACGGCACATTTACTATCACTGTTGAGGACAACAAGCTTCTTAATAAATTCAAAATCACTGGAAAATACGGACAACCCATTCAATGTAATCTATTTTTCATAACAGTAAACAATGTAAATCGATTCATAGGTGACTCAGAAATGTATTTTCAATTCCGCACAAAAGAGTCGTTGGTAAATGAATTCTCCAGTTTAAATTTAAATTATGTAAGTGAGACTTCATCTGTTTTAGAAATATCATTGGCAAGCGAAACGCCTGATAGAGACATTGATTTCATTAATAAATTGTGTGAAATATTCTTAGCCGACAACCTGGAAAAGAAGAACGATGCCGCAAACAAAACAATTAAATTTATTGACGAGCAACTAAGTTCTGTACAGAAATCATTGTTAACATCCGAAGGGCGAATGACAAATTACCGACAAGCTAATAAAATTGTTGATGTAACTAGTCATACAGGCGAATTGCTTGGGAAAGCTTCAAAATTTGATAATCAACAAGATGAACTAAAGTTGCGTGAAATATACTTTGATTATTTGACAAAATATTTAAAGACAAATATGGCTGAGGGTACTGTAATTGCACCCCCTTCAAGCTTTGGTCTAAACGAGCCACTGTTAATGTCCGAAGTACAGCAAATCAACGAGCTGTTTAATTTGCGGTCACAAACACCCAAGAAAAATCCATATTATGCAAAATACTCAAAGCAAATTGAAACGGCAAAACTAACTGTTTTTGAAGTAATTAAAAACGTACGTGCAGCACTCGATATTGAAAAAAATGATTTTAAAAGGCGTTACTCTGTTGTGAACAAGCAGATTGATGAACTTCCTAAAAAAGAAATCGAAATGAATTCCATCGAACGTAAATATAAGATGGACGATAATTACTATACTTTCTTTTTACAGAAACGTGCTGAATCTGAAATTTTGAAGGCATCAAATGCACCTGACAACACGATTCTGGAGAAAGCCAGGGTTCAATCCATCACAAATTCAGGAACAAAATCAAAAACAATGATGATGTTCTTACTCTTTGGACTATTAATACCCACAATATTTGTAATTGTTAAAGAACTTTTAAATAATACTATTCGTTCTACTAAAGACGTTGAAAAGAACTCAGATTTTCCTTTAATTGGTGCTGTGCGACACACAAAGAGTACAGATCCACTTTTGGTTTCAAAAAATCCTCGTTCAGCATTTACCGAAATGTTCAGGGTTATCAGAACTCGAGTTGAGTTTGTTGTAAAACGCAAATCAGATATGCTAATTCTGATTACGTCAACAGAATCAGGTGACGGTAAAACCTATTTTTCAATTAACCTTGCGTCAATTTATTCAATGGCAAGTAAAAAAACGTTGCTGGTAGATATGGATATCCGCAAACCAAGTGTTAACCAACGATTTAGTATTGTACAGCCAATTGGAGTTACCAATTATTTAGTAGGACAATGTTCGCTTGATGAAGTGATTCTTCAATTACCAAAAGTGGAATATGACATATTACCCGCAGGTTCAATTCCGCCAAATCCGGGTGAATTGATTCGATCGGAAAAATTGATTGAAATGTTCACAGAACTTCGCAAACGATACGATTATATTATTGTCGATACGAGCCCTATTGGAATGGTAACGGATGCATATTCATTAACTAATTTATCTGACATCAATCTATTTGTTGTTAGAAATTCAAAAACGAATAAAACATTCTTTAAAAAATTAAGTACACAATTAAAAACGGATAACATTCCAAATGTGTACACAGTATTGAACGATGTAGCCGATGATGGAACCAGATATTCAAGATATAAGCTTTATAAATATGCTTATTTATTTGGATATAATTACGGTTACACGAACAAAAAAAGGAAGATGGAAGCAGAAAAGTATCTGCATTATTACGAAGACGACTCAGAATTATAGTATAAAAATAATAGGAATTAAGATGATCTAATATGAAAAAAGTAGCTTTAATAACAGGTATTACAGGTCAGGACGGCGCGTATTTAGCCGAACTGCTATTAAAAAAAGGTTATGTTGTTCATGGTCTGAAGCGACGTTCTTCACTCTTTAACACAGATAGAATTGATCACTTGTATCAGGATCCACATGTTGATGATCGCAATTTGGTTCTTCACTACGGTGATATGACAGATTCAATGAATCTTACACGAATAATTCAAGAAACTCAGCCAGACGAAATTTACAATTTGGCAGCCATGAGCCACGTAAAAGTGAGCTTTGACACACCAGAATACACTGCAAATGCCGATGGCATAGGAACTTTAAGAATTCTAGAAGCAGTTCGTTTACTGAACTTAACCAAGAAAACCAGAATTTATCAGGCCTCAACATCTGAATTATACGGTTTGGTTCAGGAAATTCCACAAAAGGAAACCACTCCGTTTTATCCTCGCTCACCTTATGCAGTTGCCAAAATGTATGCATATTGGATTACTGTGAATTACCGTGAGGCATACGGAATTCATGCCAGCAACGGAATTCTTTTTAATCATGAGTCTCCTCTTCGTGGTGAAACCTTCGTGACTCGTAAAATTACCCGCGCTGCAGCACGTATTGCCATGGGTATGCAAAGCAAGCTATTCCTTGGAAATCTTTCTTCAAAACGTGACTGGGGACATGCAAAAGATTATGTACGAGCCATGTATCTGATTTTGCAGCAAGACGAACCAAGTGATTATGTGATTGCAACCGGAATTACAACTGAAGTTAGAGAATTTGTTCGACTTGCATTCTCGGAAATAGGAATTAATATTGAGTTCAAAGGCGAAGGCATTGATGAAAAAGGATATATTGGAAGCATCAACGAAGCTGTTTTCACAAAAGAAGTTGGTGCTGAATTCTTAGAAACAATAAAAGCCATTAAAGATGCAATTGTTGAGGTTGATGCTAATTATTTCCGCCCAACTGAAGTTGATTTGCTTATTGGAGACGCTACCAAATCCCGAACCAAGCTAAACTGGATTCCTGAATACGACTTGAAATCATTAGTTGAAGATATGATGCGTTCCGACGTGAAACTGATGAAAAAAGAAACTTATCTGAAAGAAGGAGGATTCAGAGTTTTAAATTATTTTGAATAATTCTTTTTACAAATCATAATGGAAAAAGATTCAAAGATATACATTGCCGGTCATTTCGGCATGGTTGGCTCTGCCATTAAGCGAAATCTGGAAGCGAAAGGCTATACTAACTTGATAACTCGCTCGAAAACTGAACTTAATCTATTGAGCGAAAAAGCAGTAGCTGATTTTTTTGAGGCTGATAAACCTGAATATGTTGTGCTTGCCGCTGCAAAAGTAGGTGGTATAGTTGCAAATATGACTTATCGTGCCCAATTCATTTACGAGAACCTGATGATTCAGAACAATGTGATTCATCAGAGTCATTTGCATGGTGTAAAAAAGCTTTTGTTTTTGGGCTCATCGTGTATTTATCCGAGAATGGCAGAACAACCAATACGCGAAGATTCATTACTTACCGGTATTCTCGAAGACACAAATGAACCATACGCCGTTGCAAAAATTGCCGGAATAAAAATGTGCGAAGCGTATCACGCTCAATACGGTTGCAATTTTATATCCATTATGCCTACCAATTTGTATGGTCAAAACGATAACTATGATTTAGAAAAATCGCACGTTTTGCCGGCTTTGATTCGCAAAATGTATCTTGGAAAATGCTTGACTGAGAACGATTGGACGAAATTACGTTCCGATTTAAACAAACGACCAATTGAGGGCATTAACGGGTCATTTAATGACGATGAAATTCTAAAGATTCTCAGCAAATACGGCATTAGTACTCAAAACAGCCAAGTATCCATAACGTTGTGGGGAACGGGCTCGCCCATGCGCGAATTTCTTCATGTGGACGACATGGCCGATGCTAGCGTTTATTTGTTATTTAATTACGATGCTCCCAACACCTTGCCATCGCATGTCAATGCTGGTTGTGGTGAGGATATTACTATCAAAGATTTGGCTGAAATTGTCCGAAAAGCGGTTGATTATAATGGCAATATTATTTGGGACAAAACAAAACCAGATGGAACACCACGTAAACTTTTGGATGTATCCAAATTAAAAAGCCTCGGCTGGCAGCCTTCCATTTCACTTGAAGAAGGAATAAAGCAGGTAGTTTCAGTTTATACTAATTAAAAAATGGGAGCAAAATTATTTGCTCCCATTTTTTAATACTTTCCATTCCAAAGCTTCCGTAGCCAATCGCCAAGTTTGCTTTCGGTAGGATTATTTTGTACTTTCCAGATTCGTTCATTTGTAAGTTCATCGGGCATAAATTGCTGATCAACAAAATGATTCGGAAAATCATGTGAATATTTGTAGTTTTTCCCGTAATTCAATTCTTTCATCAATTTTGTAGGTGAATTTCTCAGATGCAAAGGAACCGGAAGATTACCAGTACGTTCAACCAATGCCAAAGCTTCGTCAATTGCCAAATATGCCGAGTTACTTTTGGGGGATGAAGCCAGATAAACGGTGGTCTCGGACAAAATAATCCTACCTTCTGGCCATCCAATTTTTTGCAAAGCATCGAAACATGCATTAGCCAGCAAAAGAGCATTGGGATTGGCCAAACCTATATCCTCGGCTGCGGAAATTACCAACCGCCGGGCAATAAATTTGGGATCTTCCCCACCCGCCACCATACGCGCCAGCCAGTAAACAGCCGCATCGGGATCACTTCCCCGGATGGACTTGATAAAGGCTGAAATAATATCATAGTGCATTTCTCCGTCCTTATCATAAGCCATCGGATTTTGCTGCAAACGCTCAGTTACAACTTCATTGGTAAAGTGAACCACTGTATCGGGTTCGGCTGTTACAACAAGTTCCAAAATATTCAGCAGCTTTCGTGCATCACCGCCCGAAAATCGCAATAAGGATTCTGTTTCATCAAAAATAATTTCCTTTTCCTTCAAGACAATATCTGTTTTCACAGCTCGTTCCGCCAACTCCAATAAGTCTTGATTATCAAGCGATTTAAGTACATACACCTGACACCGAGACAACAAAGGTGTTATCACCTCAAACGAAGGATTCTCAGTCGTAGCACCAATCAATGTAACTGTACCATTTTCAACAGCCCCAAGTAACGAATCCTGCTGGGATTTGCTAAAACGATGAATCTCGTCAATAAACAAAATGGGATTTGCTTGGGAGAAAAACCGATTGGATTTAGCTTTCTCAATCACCTCGCGAACATCTTTCACTCCTGATGTTACAGCGCTTAACGTATAAAATGGACGATCAAGTTTATTGGCAATAATTTTAGCTAAAGTGGTTTTGCCCACACCCGGAGGACCCCAAAGAATAAATGAAGCAACATGTCCCGACTCAATCATTTGGCGCAGAATAGCTTTTTCTCCCACCAAATGCTTTTGGCCGATATAATTATCGAGAGTTTGGGGACGAAGACGTTCTGCTAATGGTTGCATGATAATGTTTTTTTGGGAAGACAAATGTATAAATAATATACCAATGGAACAATATATAATCGAAGAGTGTTGTTTTGATTAGCTTTTATGACTCATTTATAGATTTTTACACCAAAAACAAAATACCACTTTTCAATATTTTTTAATAAAAAGGAAGCTGCATAATCAAAAGAATAAACTGTAATTGTCTAATTATTATTGTATTGTGCAATTAATATTACACAAAAATTGCCAATAATCTTTTACAATGCAAATTGCAATTTTATAGTTACAAAATAAGTAGTACTTTTGTATGAAAATTAAACTGTGTACGGACACGGTTTAATTTTTTCCTATAACTATGACGAACAATAATCAGAAATTACGGATAAAAGACATTGCGATATTGGCTGGTGTTTCCGAGGGAACAGTTGACCGTGTATTGCATAACCGGGGAGATGTTTCAGCCAAAAGCCGTGAGGCTGTGACTAAGGTTTTGGAAGAAATGAACTACTCTCCTAACCTACTTGCCCGCTCGTTGGCTTCCAAAAAACAATATCGTTTTATCTGCCTGTTTCCAACATTTCAGTCAGGAGAATATTGGGAATTAGTGGATAAAGGCTTTGACCTTGCTGCACAGGAATTTTTACATCACAATGTGATAATTGAACGATTATATTTCAATCAATATGATACACAGTCCTTTGTGAATGTTTCAAATACAATATTTAACAAAAACCCGGACTCGGTTTTCATTGCTCCATTGTTTAAAAACGAAACCATTGGTCTGACCACCAAACTATCTGAGCAAGGTATTCCTTTTTCGTTTATTGATTCGACGATTGATGAAGCAGATTTCGTCACATACTACGGTCAGAATTCCTTTAAAAGTGGTTATATCGCTGCCAAATTACTTTTTGCTTCATTGCCCGAAGGAAGTCAGGTTATTGTTATCAGAACTAAACGCAAGGGTTCTGCGTCAAACCAAACGCTTTCCAGACATAATGGATTTATGCAATTCATTATGGATAAACAACTTGACAACAAATTTGAAATTCTAAAGGTAGAATTAAACAATAATGATGAACAGGAAAATTTAGATTCATTTAGTAGAATATTCGAGACCTATTCCAATATTAAGGCTGCAATTACTTTTAATTCAAAGGTTTATATTCTGGCATCACTACTCGAGAAAATTAATCATTCGGAAATCCGACTGATTGGTTATGATTTACTAGATGAAAATGTAAAGTATCTTGAACAAGGAATTGTAAATTTCCTGATAGCACAGCGTCCTGACAAACAAGCTTATTTCACTGTGAGAGATATGTGTCGGAAGCTTATATTTCATCAGGAAATCAGAAAAATTAATTATATGCCGATAGATATTTTGATGAAAGAAAATATTGAAGATTATCTGCAATTTAGCAAGTACATTTAAAAAAAATATATTGCTATCCAATTATGGATTAGGCAAGTAAATAAAGATTATGCAAAACTTATTTGATGTAAAAAACAAAGTGATTGTTATCACTGGTGGTGCCGGTATCCTTGGTAGAGGAATGGCTGAATACATGGCTGAACAAGGCTGTAAAGTAGTGATTTTAGATAGAGCAGATAGCGGAGTTACTTTGGTAGAAGAAATTAAATTAAAAGGTAGTGAAGCGCTATATTTAAATACCGATGTTCTTAACAAAGAAGTTTTGGAGCAGAATGCCAAAGATATTGTCGCTACTTTTGGAAGAATTGACATTTTAGTCAATGCTGCCGGCGGGAATATGGCTGGTGCTACAATTGGACCTGATCAGACGATTTTTGATCTTCAGATTGATGCTTTTGAAAAAGTTGTAGATTTGAACCTGTTTGGAACGGTATTGCCATGCATGGTTTTTGGAAAAATTATGGTAGATCAAAAAGAAGGAAGTATTATCAATATTTCATCAGAATCCGCTATTCGTCCATTGACTCGTGTTGTGGGTTATGGTGCTTCTAAAGCTGCTGTTACAAACTTCACAAAATTCTTAGCCACTGAAATGGCATCCAAATTCAGCGAAAAGATTCGTGTTAATGCTATGGCTCCCGGTTTCTTCTTAACCGAACAAAACCGCGCATTAATGACAAATCCAGATGGAACTCCTACTCCTCGGGGTAAATCAATTGTTGCTCATACTCCATTTGGTCGTTTAGGAGAAGCTGACGAATTATTTGGAACATTACACTGGCTAGCCAGCGATGCTTCAAAATTCGTAACAGGAACATTGACTGTTATCGATGGCGGTTTTGATGCATTCTGTATCTAAAAATAACCCCTAACACCGTTCGACTGAGCGTTCGACTGAACTCACACCGAAGCCTAAAGGGGAGTTAGAATTGTACTGTTTGTGTTTTTTAATGAAAGCGTTAAAATTCACTTTAAGGGTTAGTATTATTAAATTTTAAAGTATTAAAGTAAATAGTTATTTAGAAAAATCCTCATAGATTCTAAAGGAGAATGGACTAACCCAGTTCCCCTTTAGGGGTTAGGGGTATTATTAAGATTATGTATTTAAGTAAACAATCGTGGAGATGGTACGGTCCGAATGACCCAGTATCATTATGGGATATCCGTCAAGCAGGCGTAACTGATATTGTTACAGCCTTGCATCACATTCCGAACGGCGAAGTTTGGCCGCTCGAAGCTATTCAATATCGGAAACGCAAAATTGCTGAAGCAGGGCTCACCTGGTCGGTGGTTGAAAGCGTACCTGTTCATGAAGATATAAAAAAACGTACAGGCAATTACAAACAATATATTGAAAATTACAAAGAAACAATCCGAAATCTTGCAGCATGCGATATTCGTATTATAACCTATAATTTTATGCCAGTTTTGGACTGGACACGTACCGATTTGGCATATGAACTTCCTGACCGCTCACGTGCTTTGCGCTTTGAAATGGCAGCTTTTGTAGCTTTCGATTTATATATTTTGAAACGTCCTGGAGCAGAGAATGACTACACTGTTGATCAAATTTCAAAAGCCAAAGCCCGCTTTGATGGAATGTCGGAAGCCGAAATTGAAACGCTTACCCGCAATATGATTGCAGGCCTTCCCGGAGCAGAAGAGAGCTTTACGCTTGAACAATTTCAAAATGCATTGGATGGATATAAAAACATCAGTGAAGTGGAATTGAGAAATAACCTGATTTATTTTATCAACGAAATTGCTTATATTGCGGACGAAGTTGGTGTTGTTTTGGCAATTCACCCGGATGATCCTCCACGCGCCATTTTAGGATTGCCCCGAATTTTGAGTTGCGCAGAAGATGTTCGCAAATTATTCAAAGCGATTCCTGTAAAATCGAACGGACTTTGCTTGTGCACCGGTTCATTTGGAGTTTCGGCTGATAATGATTTACGTTCTATGTTGCACGAATTTGGCGAACGTTTGTATTTTGTTCATTTCCGTAGCACAAAACGCAATGAAGAAGGTGATTTCTACGAAGATAACCACCTGGAAGGTGACGTGGATATGTACGAAGTAATGAAAGCCTTGTTGGTGGTTCAATATACGCATCAACGCCGCATTCCGGTTCGTCCCGATCACGGTCACCAAATGTTGGACGATTTACACAAAAAAACCAATCCGGGTTATTCTGCCATCGGACGCCTCCGTGGATTAGCCGAATTACGTGGGTTGGAAATGGGTATTTCTAAAACTCTGTTTTAAACAGCCCCTAAAATCTTCGCCTACTGGCGAAGGACTTAAAGACTGCTTATTTGATATTAATTAACTATATCCCTGAGTCCCCTAAAAAGGACTCAGGGTACTTTAAATCTAATAAAATCATGAGCATTGAATTAAGAAAAAATTACAAATATTCCCTTATGGTGGCAACCAGTATGGGAATTCGTATCACTCCCGTAAACGGCCAACCTGTACATTCGAGTAAACTATTCGAAATGGAAGTCTCAAGTGCCGAAACCAATGTGGCAAGTATCTCCTCCTATTTAGGACTTCCGGTAAAGGTGTTGACTACTTTTGTAAAAGATAGTCCCATTGCCCTCATGATCAAAAACAATTTGAGAAGCCGCAACATGGACTTTGAAGGTTCCGAAGTACCTCAGGGCGATCCATGGGGCTACCGACACCAGTTCAACATTGCTGATAGTGGCTTTGGCACACGTGGTCCGCGTGTTTTGAATGACCGGGCAGGCGAAGTAGGCCGAACATTGAACGTAAAAGACTTTGATCTGGAACGTTTGTTTGTGAAAGAAGGTGTTCAGATTTTGCATCTTTCGGGTTTAATTGGTGCTCTATCGGCCGAAACTAGCGAATTTTGCCTGCAATTGGCACGTTATGCCAAGAAAACAGGCACCCGGATTTCCTTCGACCTCAACTATCGCGCTTCCTTTTGGAAAGGTCGCGAAAAAGAACTTCATGCTATTTTTACTGAAATTGCCTCTGTTTCCGACATTCTGATTGGCAACGAAGAAGACTTTCAGCTTTGCTTCGGAATTCATGGACCGGAAGCAGGCGGTAAAGGCATTGAAGCCGAAATAGAAGGCTTTAAAGGAATGATTGCGCGAGTAAAAGAAACGTTCCCCAATGCATCTGTCTTTGCAACAACCTTGCGACAAGTAATCAGCACCAACGAACATTTGTGGGGTGCCATCATGCTCGATGGCGAAACGTGGACTGTGATTCAACCCCGGAAAATCAACGTTCTCGATCGCATAGGTGGTGGCGACGGATTTGTTGGAGGTATGCTCTACGCCATTCTCAAAGGCTGGCCATCCGAACAATGGGCTCAATTTGGCTGGGCATCAGGCGCTTTGGCCACTACTTTCCTAACCGACTACGCCCAACCGGCCGATGAAGAAATGATTTGGAGCATCTGGGGCGGAAATGCAAGGGTGAAAAGATAGAAGGCACAGGAGAAGGCACAGGAGAAGGCACAGGAGAAGGAATGTAATATTATGTTATGTGAAGAAGAACAAAAATAGAACAAAACTACTTTTATGGAAAAGAAGTTCAATGATTTTAGGGATAAGAGCGTTTGGCAACAGTCATTTAGCTTGCTTATTGAGATTTATCATCTGTTGAAGGAATTTCCTGCCGATGAACGTTATGCTCTTACTGACCAGTTAAGACGTGCTGCAAACTCTGTCGTTCATAATTTGGCAGAAGGTTATGGAAGATTTGAGCCAAAAGATAAAACTCGTTTTTACAAAATAGCCAGAGGGAGTGCTTATGAATAAATGAGCCAAATATTGGTTGCCGAGAATCAGAAATATTTATCTTCAGGAACAAGCGAAAGCCTGATTACTCTATATAAGACTATTATTGAAGGAATAAATGCATTGATTCATTATTTAGAAAAATAATTCCGTTTCATCCTGTGCCTGCGCCTATGCCTGTACCTAATACACAACAAAATATGATTTACTACGAAAAAGGTTCAATCGATACTGAATTCACTTCCGAAGATCTGAAAAAAGGTCTTTTCGAAGCATTGGGGAAAATAGGAAAAAAGCAGAAAGTGCTGGCTATTCCTCCCGATTACACGCGTTTGCCAAGTAGAGCAGGTGAGCTAACTGAATTTACCTGGGAATTCTACCGCGATGCATTGACTGATGTTTTACCGGCATTGGGAACTCATACTCCCATGACCGGGCATCAAATTTCGAATATGTTTGGGAGAATGCCGGCATCACTTATTCGAGAACACGATTGGAGACACGATGTGGTAACCGTGGGTCAGGTGCCTGCTGAGTTTGTAAAAGAAGTTTCTGGAGGTGCGGTTGAATTCCCGTGGCCGGCTCAGGTAAATAAGTTGTTGATTGAAGGCAACTTTGATTTAATTCTGTCCATCGGTCAGGTAGTGCCTCACGAAGTGGTGGGAATGGCCAATTACAACAAGAACATTTTCGTAGGAACCGGCGGTGTTGAAGGAATCAATAAAAGTCATTTTGTGGGTGCCGCTTATGGCATGGAACGCATGATGGGCCATGCCGATACACCGGTTCGTCGCATTTTTAATTATGCTTCTGAAAATTTTACAAACAATTTACCGATTGTTTACGTTCAAACTGTAGTTGGGCTGGATAAAACAGACGGTAAAATCAAATGCCGTGGGTTATTTATCGGCGATGATTACGAAGTGTTCGACAAAGCAGCTAAACTGGCACTTTTAGTAAATTTCGATTTATTGGACACGCCATTGAGAAAGGTAGTGGTATATCTTGACCCTTCGGAGTTCAAAAGCACCTGGCTTGGCAATAAAGCTATTTACCGCACCCGTATGGCCATTGCTGATCACGGAGAATTGATTATTTTAGCACCGGCATTGAAAGAGTTTGGCGAAGACAAGGAGATTGACCGCTTAATCCGAAAATACGGTTATTTTGGTACGCCCCATACGCTCAAAGCCTGTGACGAAAACGAAGAATTGCGCAACAACCTCAGTGCAGCAGCACATCTTATTCACGGTTCGTCCGAAGGGCGTTTCAGCATCACCTATTGCCCTGGCAAAGGACTCGAAAACCTGACACAGGCTGAAATAGAAAGTGTTGGATTCAACTATGACGACATTGATGCGGTTAGTGCCAAATACGATCCTGCCAAATTGCGGGATGGCTACAACACAATGCCCGATGGCGAAGAAATTTTTTATATTTCCAATCCTGCACTGGGTTTGTGGGCATTTATGGATAAGTTTAAATATTAAATTTGGCCCCATAACCCCGTTCGACTATGCGTTCGACTGAGCTCACGCCGAAGTCTCACGTCGAAGCCTAAAGGGGGAATTTAAGTTACTTTGTTTCTCAAATTTTGTTTTATAGATATACTAATAAACACTAATATCTCTTACCCCCCCCTTTAGGGGTTGGGGCTTCTTATGAAAATTATTATCGACGATAAAATTCCGTACATTCAGGGTGCATTCGAGGGTGTGGCAGAGGTGGTGTATTTACCAGGTTCAAAAACAACGCCGGAAATAGCCAAAGATGCCGATGCCATTGTTACCCGTACCCGTACCATTTGCAATGAAAAATTGCTGGCAGGTTCATCGGTGAAGTTTATTGCTACGGCTACCATTGGCTTCGATCATATTGATACCAATTATTGTGACGCAAACAATATTCACTGGACAAATGCTCCGGGTTGCAATTCCAAATCGGTGGAACAATACATTGCCTCTACGTTGATGGTACTGGCTGAACGAAAAGGCTGGACGTTGAAAGAAAAGTGCATCGGTGTGGTTGGTGTGGGCAATGTGGGCAGTAAGGTGGCACGTATTTGTGAAATCTTGGGCATGAAAGTGCTGCTCAATGACCCACCTCGCGAACGTGCAAAAGGCGCTGATAAATTTGTAAGCCTCGAAACAATTCAGCATGAAGCCGATATTATTACACTGCACGTTCCACTGGAAACCAAGGGCGAAGATGCCACCTTTCATTTGGGAAATGAGCAGTTTTTACATGCATTAACGCGAAAACCTGTAATGATAAATTCGTGCCGGGGTGAAGTTATCGAAACAAAAGCCGTGAAAACAGCGTTACAATTGGGACATATCTCTGCTTTCGTATGCGATTGCTGGGAGAATGAACCGGATATTGATTTTGAATTGCTGGCATTGACAGAAATTGTCACCCCGCATATTGCCGGTTATTCAAAAGATGGAAAAGCCATAGGAACGCAAATGAGCGTACAAGCCATTAGTCGGTATTTTAAACTGGGATTGGATGACTGGAAACCATCGGGCATTGAACTACCTGAAAATCATATAATTGAAATAGATGGATCTGAACTTTCTGAACAGAAAATCATTTCCAAAGCGATATTGCACACCTACGATATTCGAAATGATGACAGGGATTTCCGCAACCATACCGAACAGTTTGAACTGCTGCGGGGCGATTATCCTACACGTCGTGAATTTCCGGCATTCACCATTGTGGCGAAGAACATTAATGAAGAAACAATGGAAAAGCTAAAACAAATAGGGTTTAATATTTAAACAATATAGGCACATAGAACACATAAAAAAAACGATGATTTCCATGTGGCATTGTGATTTAAAAAAAGATATAACAACGCATTATTTATAAACTCAATCATAGAAATACTGGAATCAATTGGTTCTATGTGTCTATGTGGTTCAAAAAAAGCATTATGAAACAAAAAGCGGATATCGGGTTAATCGGGTTAGCCGTCATGGGTGAAAACCTTGTACTAAACATGGAAAGCAAAGGCTTTACCGTTAGTGTTTTCAATCGTTCGGTGGACAAAGTAGATAAGTTTATTGCCGGACGTGGAGCCGGTAAAAATTTCATTGGTACGCATTCAATCAAAGAATTGTGCGACTCACTGGAAAAACCGCGCAAAGTAATGATGTTGGTAAAAGCAGGTCAGGCGGTGGATGATTTTATCGAACAACTAATTCCGAACCTCGAAGCCGGCGACATCATTATTGACGGTGGTAATACACACTTCCCCGACACGATTCGTCGCACCAAATACGTTGAAAGCAAAGGATTACTCTATATCGGCACCGGCGTTTCGGGTGGTGAGGAAGGTGCATTACTCGGACCATCCATGATGCCCGGCGGATCGCCTGCGGCATGGCCGGCTGTGAAAGAAATTTTTCAGGCAGTAGCTGCTAAAGTAGAAGATGGAACACCTTGCTGCGACTGGGTGGGCGAAGGTGGTGCCGGGCATTTCGTAAAAATGGTACACAACGGCATCGAATACGGCGATATGCAGATTATCGACGAAGCTTATCAGGTAATGAAAGATATGCTGGGTATGACTGCTGACGAAATGCATGAAGTATTTAAAGTCTGGAACACGGGCGATTTGGATTCGTACCTGATAGAAATTACCCGCGATATTCTGGCGGTGAAAGACGAAGATGGAAGTCCTTTGGTGGACAAAATTTTGGATACAGCCGGTCAAAAAGGTACGGGTAAATGGACAGGCGTTTCGGCTCTGGATCTTGGAATTCCACTGACATTGATTGGTGAATCAGTATTTGCGCGTTGCCTGTCGGCTCAGAAAGATATACGTGTCAAAGCATCCAAGGTAATCAGCGGCCCAACGGTAAACTTTACCGGAGGTAAAGCCCAACTGATTGATGACCTGAAAGACGCGTTGTTTGGAGCTAAAATCATTTCGTATGCCCAGGGTTATAACCTGATGATGGAGGCAGCCAAAGAATACAACTGGAACCTGAACCTCGGCGGTATTGCTTTAATGTGGCGGGGCGGTTGCATTATCCGCTCCACCTTCTTGGGCGATATTAAGAAAGCATTTGATAACAATCCCGGATTGGAAAACCTGTTACTCGACCCATACTTTAAAACAATTGTTGAAAATGCACAAGCCGGCTGGCGGCGTGTATGCGCTGCTGCATTGACCAACGGCATTCCCGTTCCGGCACTCACATCGGCACTTTGCTATTTCGACGGATTCCGCAGCGAACGCCTTCCGGCCAATCTGCTTCAAGCACAACGCGATTACTTCGGTGCTCATACATACGAACGCGTTGACAAACCGCGTGGCGAATTCTTCCACACCAACTGGACCGGACGTGGAGGCGACACTGCTTCAACGACGTATGTAGTATAACCTCACTCTTGCCGCTCTTCTTATGGAAAGGGGAAAAGATATAAAGCCCTTCGTTCGGTTGAATGAGGGGCTTTTATTGTTTGGAAATCTTGTGTTTGTATTCTGAACTTTATCCTGAGATATAAAATTAATTAAACGGAATGAGGTTAATTAAATAAATAGTTTTTATCTTTGGGGCGGAAATAAGAAAACTAAAGTTTATATATGGTTACCAAGGTAACGATATAAATTGTTAGCGGCAATATTAGAAAAAAAACTGAGCACATGAAAAATGACAAAATTCTGAAACAAAAACAAGAAGTTTTAAATACAACTTTTAGAAAAGCTGAAAATAAACAACGAATTTGTTGTATTCCTCACTGTAATGAACTTGCAATCAACTCACATGTGTTACAAAAAAATGGTATTTTAAATGAAATTTCCCAAGATGGACATGTATGGGAATCTGAAGCTGATTTTTTTAATGACAATCTATTTCATTTTAAGAAAGTAGGAATAAATCAAGCATTTACATTTAAAGGTTTTTGCAAAAAACATGATAAACAAATTTTCGCTCCGATTGAAGACTACGAATTGAATTTTGATGATTATAGAACTTTATTGCTTTTTGCTTACAGAACAGCATTAAATGAAAAAGTAAAGAAGAATGTACTTATTGATTGGTACGAATTACAAAAAAAATCCAAAATACTGTCAGACTCTTTAGACAATAATGATGTTGACCAATTAATTGAACAAGAAACAATTGGAATAAGTGATATAGACTATTTTGCAAACAAGATTGAAAAAAATCTAGAAGACAATACTGAAAGCTATATCTTCAAATATAGAATTACAAAACCACAAGAAATTTGCCTTGCGTCTCATTTTACTTATGAAACAAGCAGAGAACGTGACAGTTATATTAAGCTTAATGGTAAAGATTATGATTTGCTGACTGATATTTTCATTTCTTATTTTCCAATTGAAGGAGAAAATGTACTCATAATGGGGTATTTAAAAGAACAAGAAAGCAAGTGCAAAAATTATGTTGATTCGTTTTTTAATTGTACAGATGATGAATTATTTGAAAAACTCAGCGACTTATTCTTATGTCGATGTGAGATGTGGACATGTTCAGAAAACTTTTACTTCTCTAAAATCAAACCAAGAGAAAAAGAAATTATAAGAATTTTTAAAGAATCTGCAGAAAGTCTAGATGAAGACAGAACATTGAAATTCAAACTATTCAAATAAAAATACTGCCACTAACACACGCCTCGTCCTTTGGCTCCCTGACGTGCATTCCGGCGGTTTTGCAACTCTCCCACATACTAATCACCACCCAAAAGAAACCTCCAATAACAACCATTTATCGGTTCTGCATTACACCCCGTTAATGCCATTCTTACACGAGTTAATCATATCATCATTGCTTCTCGGTATAGTCACTTTGACCTGTACAGGTCAAAGTATTTGACTCGTTCAGGTCATATTTTTTGACCAGTACTGGTCAAACTCTTGCATACGGATTAAGGTACATGTAAAGGACACTCGAATGTGCTGCTTCGGGGTTCTAATAGCGGAGTGCCTTTACCTGCGTATTGGGTAATGTATTCAAGGTGATATATGCCGGGCTGTAATTCGGGGATTACAATCATAAGCCGGCTATTTTCGTTGATAATCACATCCGTTGCGGGGAGTTTGGTGCGTTCATTAGTCGTTTCGTTGATAAAGTAAACGCCTACATCGGGATGCGAACCAATGAGTTTCACATTCTTACCTTTGATTTTAAGCGCATTGGACGGTGTAAGCAGATTGTTTTCGGAACCGGTGTGATGATCCAGCACCTGCTGAATACCGTAATTGGCACTCGCAATTTGTAGAATTTCGGCTTGAGTTTCGGCGGCCTTTTTGCGCATAACGACACCCTGCGTAAATTTAAACGTAACGGCATGTCTTTTGGCATCGAAATGATCGTTTTTATTAGCGAACGAACCTTTGACGGATGCCGTAGCTCCAAAGTAACCGGTGTTGATGGCATATCCTTCGGTCAACAGTTCGCCCATTTCTTCTAAAAACAGCCTAACATGATATTCCACGGCATTAGGGTCAACACCTGCGAGGGGCTTGTCGGACAGTGATTTACAAATGTCTTTAATCCCCAATGT
>Ga0302288_1001045_pt1 | contig 19272 bp, 20 predicted proteins | sample III_Fen_N1_1_FD_194549 | JGI IMG/M metagenome (GOLD analysis project Ga0302288, IMG submission 194549) | Peat permafrost microbial communities from Stordalen Mire near Abisko, Sweden - III_Fen_N1_1 | ecosystem: Environmental > Terrestrial > Soil > Wetlands > Permafrost | place: Sweden: Abisko...
AACAAGTAAGAGCTTATGAAAATCAGCAAAAAATGATTGCTGATATTGAAGAATTTATTGCCCGATACAGGTATCAAGCCACCAAAGCCATTCAGGTACAATCCCGCGTTAAGCAACTCGAAAAACTCGAACGCCTTGAAGTGGATATGGAAGATAATTCCCGGTTAAGCCTGAAATTTCCTCCCGCACCGCGTTCCGGTAGTATTCCGGTGGAAATTGAACATCTTTCAAAAGCTTACGGAAATAATATCATTCTGGATAATATTGGTATGATTATTAACCGAGGTGAGAAAGTAGCTTTTGTTGGTAAAAACGGTGAAGGGAAAAGTACACTTGTAAAATGTATCATGTCCGAGATTGAGTATTCCGGTATTCTTAAACTGGGTCATAACATTAAAATCGGATATTTTGCTCAGAATCAGGCTTCACTTTTGGATGAAAATAGAACTGTTTTTGAAACGATTGATTATGTGGCAGTTGGCGATATTCGTACCAAAATACGCGACATTCTAGGCGCTTTTATGTTTGGTGGCGAAGCTTCCGACAAAAAAGTAAAAGTGCTTTCGGGAGGGGAGCGAAGCCGTTTGGCAATGATTCGGTTGCTGTTGGAACCTGTGAATTTGCTGATTCTTGATGAGCCGACTAATCACCTGGATATGCGTTCGAAAGATGTGCTCAAAGAAGCAATTAAAGCATTTGACGGTACAGTTATAGTGGTTTCGCACGACCGCGAATTTCTGGACGGACTTGTGACCAAAGTTTATGAATTTGGCAATAAGAAAGTTAGAGAGCATCTGGGTGGAATTTACGAATTCCTACAATACAAAAAAATGGACAGCTTGCGTGATTTGGAAATCTCTAATTCGTTGAAAGCTGCCGTTGAAAATAAGGACAAATCCGTATCGGAAAATAAATTGAGCTACGAAGCCCGAAAAGAATTCAGCAGGAAAATAAAAAAGGCCGAACGTGCCGTGGAAGAGGCTGAGAAAATAGTTTCGGGAATTGAAACCGAACTGGCTGAAATGGACAAACAGCTACAGTTACCCGAAAAAGCATCGGATAATGATTATATTCTACTCTATCAGAAGAAACAGCGGGAATTGGAGCAAAAAATGTACGAATGGGAATTGCTGAGTGAAGAACTGGAAGAATTAAATAATCAAATTTAAGTAGTCAATGCCAAAACTATACCTTGTACCAACTTCGCTCGGAGAAACTGATTTCAACAGCATTCTTCCGGCTCAAAATACTGAGATTGTAACGGCTTTGCGTCATTTTATTGTGGAGGATGTACGCACCGCCCGCCGATTCTTAAAAAAAACGAATCCGGCCATCGATATTGATACTTTGACTTTCTATACGTTAAACCAACACACATCACCCGAGGAACTTAGTGGTTTTCTTAAGCCGATGTTCGATGGAAATGACATTGGGGTTCTTTCGGAAGCAGGTTGTCCAGCCATAGCCGATCCGGGAGCTGATGTGGTAGCCATAGCGCAGCGAAATAATTTTACGGTGGTCCCCTTGGTTGGTCCTTCATCAATTTTATTAGCATTGATGGGATCTGGCTTTAATGGACAGAGTTTTGCATTTGTGGGTTATTTACCCATTCAGCCAGCTGAGCGCGCCAAAACGTTACGTAAACTGGAAGGTCGTGCTTATTCTGAAAATCAGTCCCAGATTTTTATCGAAACGCCTTACCGTAATATGAAAATGTTAGAAGAGATTCTTCAAACATGTCAGCCGGCAACGCGCTTATGTATTGCTGCCGACATCACACTATCAACAGAGTTTATCAAAACAAAATCGGTGAAAGATTGGAAATCACAATTACCCGATTTGAGTAAACGTCCTTGTATTTTTATAATTTACAAATCTTGATTACTATAATTATTGTTGATTATGTTCAATATAAAGTAAATAAGAGCATTAAATCAATTGTAAGCTTTATATTTACATTTAGTTTGAAGAACAAAAATCATCCAGTAAATGAACCGAAAAATTGAACCCAAACTCCTCACACTTCAATCTATCATTGAATATTCTGTTCAACATTTTGCCAAAATGCCTTCGGTTTCATTTGTAGGTGGCACAACACTTTCCTATTTCGAATTAGGTCAACGAATAGAAGAAATATCCCATAGACTTTTTGCTCTCGGACTAAAAAAAGGCGATAAAGTGGCACTTTTAAGCCATAACATGCCTAACTGGGTGATAGCTTATTTTTCGGTTGTTTCAAAGGGGCTGGTTATTGTTCCTATTTTGCCCGATTTTAGCCGCGAAGAGATTGAAAATGTACTGACACATTCCGAGTCGAAAGCTCTATTTATAAGTGAACGTTTGCATTCGAGAATCGATGGGTTGGATCTACCTTTGATGGAAGCCACAATTTTGCTAGATGATTTCACACAAATAACGGGAGCAGAAGTGATGTTAGGCGACCATCTCCTTCCAAAAATTAAGGTTCAGGAAAATGATACGGCGGCCATTATTTATACTTCAGGTACAACCGGTCGTTCTAAAGGCGTGGTGCTCACTCATAAAAATATTGCCTTTGTTGCCAAACAATCCTACAACTTTCAGCCCATATCCAAAACAGATGTGTTTCTGTCGCTTTTACCATTGTCACATACTTACGAAAATACCATTGGACTTGTTTATCCGATCATATATGGAGCTTCCATATTTTATTTAGAAAAGCCACCAACGGCAGCTGCACTATTACCTGCATTAGCTAAAATTCGTCCAACCATGATGCTGTCCGTACCTCTTATCATGGAGAAACTATACAAGACGCAGATTCAAAACAAATTTACCAGTAATAGATTCAAACGAATGATTTATAAGACGCCGGTTTTCAGGAAAATAATTCATCGAATTGCAGGAAAAAAACTGTTTCAAACTTTTGGTGGCAGACTTAAATTCTTTGGAATTGGCGGAGCTAAGCTCGATTCGCGGGTTGAACGTTTTCTCAAGGAAGCACGTTTTCCGTATGCCATTGGGTATGGACTGACCGAAACTGCTCCGCTTTTAGCAGGTGCCGGAGTGCATCAAACAATGATTCATTCGGCAGGATTTGCCGTTCAGGGTGTTGATTTAAAAATAAATAATCCCGACAGGAAAGGAGTAGGAGAAATTTGGGCAAAAGGACCAAATGTAATGACGGAGTATTATAAAAATCCGGAAGCTACTCGGGAAGTTCTAACCACTGACCATTGGTTCCGAACGGGTGATTACGGTCGGTTTGACAAACACAAAAGACTATTTATCAAAGGCCGGATTAAAAACACAATTGTAGGTGCCAGTGGTGAAAATATTTACCCCGAAGATATTGAAACCGTGATTAATAATCATGAATTAATAGTGGAATCGCTTGTAATTGAGGAAGATGGTTTTTTGGTGGCTAAAGTTTTGGTTGAAATTGAGGAACTTGAAAAGGCCATTGACCATTTAAAATTAGTGATTGAAGATAAAAAGGAGAAACATAAAATTTGGACAAAACATTTTGCTGATGAAATAAATGCTAAGCTGAACCGGGTATCGCAAATCAAGCGCGTGGATATTATGGATAAACCCTTTGAAAAGACTGCTTCACAAAAAATTAAACGCTTTTTATATACCAAAGAAACCAAAAAAAAGGATTGATTTTCAAACTCAATTCTTAACTTTTCATAGCTCGGTCAATGCTTCGTTTGTCTTCTTTTTCTTTCAGTGATTCACGTTTATCATAGTTTTTCTTCCCTTTAGCCAGTCCGATTTCAAGCTTTGCCAACCCTTTTTCGTTGATAAATAGCTTGGTAGGCACAATGGTGTTTCCGGTTTCCTTTGTGGCTCGGAGGAGCTTGTTCAGCTCTCTTTTGTTCAATAGCAATTTGCGGTCGCGGCGAACATCGTGATTGTTGTAAGTGCCAAAGAAATAAGTAGCTATGTGCATGTTTCTTACCCACATCTCACCATTAATAAAGGTGCAATAGGTGTCCGAAAGTCCTGCTTTTCCGTCACGAATTGATTTGATTTCCGTTCCGTAAAGCTGAATTCCTGCCACAAAACGGTCTAGAATTTCATAATCGAAAGTAGCCCGCTTATTTCTTATTAATATGTTTGATTTTACGAACATTATTGCTTCAATTTCATGCTGCAAAAGTACAACATCTAATCAGTAATTCATAATTAAAAATTAATAATTATCATTTTGCTGGTTTTTAATGTAAGATGCAATCTTTTTTTTGGTAACTTTTTGTTAGATTAGGGTTTTACTTTAAAATTATCATTATATTTGTTCTCCTTTTAAAAAAATGAATATGGAGCGTGAAATAAAACTGACTGTTACCGGATTGGTTTATAATCAGACTGTTATCGGAACGTACGGGCTTGTGTTGAGTGAGGTTGCCGGAAATCGAAGATTTTCAGTGATGATTGGAGAACCCGAAGCGCAGTCAATTGCCTTAAAAATAAACAATAAAAAGTCCCCACGACCACTAACTCACGATTTGATTAAGAATATTTTAAATGTTTTGGATGTAGAATTAACTAAGGTGGTGATTTACGACATGATAAATGATGTGTTTTATTCTGAATTACATATCGTTAAGGATGATAAGTTGCTGATTGTTGATGCCAGAACATCCGATGCGGTTGCATTAGCAGTTCGAACGGAATGTCCAATATTTATTAAATCGGAAATTCTTGATATTGTTGGAACAGAAGTGGACGTGAATACCGATGAACCTCAACAGAAAGCTGTAGAAAATGATGAAGAGCTAAGCGAAGAAGATTTGGAATTACTGGACGTTAAAACGCTGGAAGAAATGCTTCAAACTGCCTTAGCTAATGAAAACTACGAATTGGCGGTTAAACTACGCGATGTTTTGAAAATGAAAAAGCAATAATAGTAAAATCTTAATAATATACTTATGAGTCTGAAGTTACGTTTGATAATAATTAATTTTCTCCAGTTTTTTGTTTGGGGAGCTTGGATGATGACGTTAGGTCATTATGGCTTTGTTGAAAAACAATGGAATGGTGCAGAATTCGGATTGGTGTTTTCCACCATGGGTTTTGCATCGCTCATTATGCCTACTTTGTTCGGAATTATTGCTGACAAATGGCAGGCTAAGTATGTTTTTGCTATCTTGCATTTACTCTTTGGAGCAACGATGTGTTTTCTGCCGCTTATCGATGCGCCGATGCCCTTCTTTTGGGTATTGTTCATTGCCATGAGCTTTTATATGCCAACCATTGGACTGAATAATTCGATTGGCTTTAATGTGTTGAAAAACGAAGGGAAAGATCCAACTACTTATTTTCCGCCAATTAGAGTTTGGGGCACAGTCGGCTTTATTGTGGCCATGTGGATCACCAACCTGTTCACAAAAGAATGGGGCTTTGGGCAAAGTATAAAAGTGTCATTTTACATTGCAGCCATAATGGCCTTTGTATTGTCGGTATTTTCTTTTATTTTTATACCACTTGTAAAAAAGGATCCAAAAAGCTTAGCTGCAAGAACGTTAGTGCAAAAGTTAGGATTGGAAGCTTTCGTGCTGTTCAAACAAAAAAAGATGGCGTTATTCTTCTTTTTCAGTTTACTGTTGGGAGCAGCACTCCAACTGACGAATGCATACGGCGATGGTTTTCTTCAGGATGCTAATGTCTTTCCAAAAGGGGGCATAATCAATAATTTTTCAACCATAATTTTGTCCATTTCTCAGATTTCCGAAACACTTTTCATTCTGGCTATTCCATTTTTCATGAAGAAATTTGGTATCAAAAATGTTATGTTGATTAGTATGTTAGCCTGGGTATTACGTTTTGGCTTGTTTGGTCTGGCAGGTAATACGGGTGTTGGTTTTGGGTTAATCGTATCTTCATGTATTATTTATGGGATGGCCTTCGATTTTTTCAATATATCAGGTGCTTTGTTTGTTGAGAAAAATACCGATTCGTCGATACAATCTTCAGCTCAGGGAGTTTTTATGTTGATGACCAATGGGGTAGGAGCGGTATTGGGTAATATTATTGCCGGATTTGTGATTGCCAAGTGGTTTGAAAATCCAATAACACATGCTAAAGACTGGCCTGGAATCTGGTACTCTTTTGCTGGATATGCGTTGGTTGTAGCTGTACTTTTCAGTTTGTTGTTTAAATATAAACACAATCCGAACGAGGTCTAAAAGTTGACTATTAATTTTATAAAAACGACAGAACCAATTGGTAATCTGTCGTTTTTTTGTTTATTCAATGGTGAGTCCTATTACTTTTTCGAGTTTGGCAGTTAGCAGTTCTGCATCCTGCTTTCGGATGGAGATTTGCATGATGCAGTCATTCTCAAAACCCTGTGAAAGAACGATCGCATTTGTGTCCTTGACAATTCGCATTACGTTATTCATTAGCATATAATCGAAATGAACCGTAACGGTAACCTCCACTGTTTTTTCAATTATTTCTGCTTGTTGGAGCGCATCGGCAGTTGCTTCTTTGTAAGCGGTAACCAAACCACCTGTTCCCAGTAAAATTCCTCCAAAATAGCGAACCACGATAACCAACACATTGGTCAATTCGCGTGAATTAATTTGCCCCAGAATCGGTCGGCCTGCTGTGCCCGAAGGTTCGCCATCATCATTTGCTCTGAATTCAGTCTTTTCTACACCGAGCATATAGGCATAACATACGTGCCGGGCATCAAAGAACCGTTTACGATATTCTTTTACAATGTCTTTCACTTCCTCTACATCGCCTACAGGAATGGCAAAAGAGAGAAATTTACTTCCTTTTTCCTTGTAGATTCCTTCGCTGACTTTAGAGATGGTTTTGTATGTATCCGACATTCTTATTTGACGCTTTTAAAACTCCGACAAAATTAATACAAAATTATGGGTTTAATGGACGTTAAATCGAAGTATTAATTTTTCTCCGTATAAAAAAAGGCACAATTGCTTGTGCCTTTTTTATATCAGAATATTTAGTTTTACTTACTTGGCCTTTGTCAGATTCAGAACGCCAGCTGATAGAGGTGCCAAAGTAATAGTTACTTTATTACCTGCCGGAACTACATCCATTTTCTTAACTGCCACGGCATTTGGTGCATCCATTGAATTGGCAGCCGATAATGAGCCCGGTGCGATATATTCATATCCGGCGCTAATTAGTTTTTTCCAATCGCCAGCCACAGTCAGTTCATACGGTTTATCCGTGGGATTGACAATCTTCACAATTACATTTTTCCCATTTTCAGAAAGTGTGGTACTTATGCTCAGTTCACTTGTTTCACCTGTAAAGTCAATACGGCTTTTGGAGAAATTGTCGTGCCACAGCTTGGTGACAAGATAATTTGGTGCAACAAACAAACCTTTGTAATCGAAATTGATAAAAGCATTGTTCCAGGCAGGCGCATCAGTGCGACGAATAAACAATGCAGCAGCTCCCATTTCAACTACCGGTTGCGATTCGCAGACATTCAGAAAGCCACCTGCAAACAAACCTGTACGCCAATCAATGCTACTCAGATTCCATTCCGAAATATATAGTTTTATCTTTGGGTTTGGACTCTGAGCAATGATATCGGCATATTTTTTATATTGGGCAGCCAGTTTACCGGGTCCGGTTGCGTAACCATTTGGATTTTCGTAGTGGTGAAGACTGATATAGTCGAAATATGTTCCTGAACGGTTAATCATTGCTTTATCGTTGTCATCAAATCCACCACACACGATGATTTTGATACGTGGGTCAACTTTACGCATGGCGGTAGAAAACTCTCTGACCGAAGCCTCGTAATTATCCAATCCAAATTCCCACATTTCGTTATCTATTTCCCAATATTTAATGTTATAGGGTTCTGGGTGTCCATTAGCGGCCCGTTTACTTCCCCATTTTCCGGTAGCAGGTTCATTGCAATACGCCACCCAATCACAAGCTTCCTGCAATATCTCTGCATGTTCGGAAGCAGGGCGGTCGAAACCAATGCGTACAACCATAACGGGTTCTGAATTAATCTGACGGCACAGTTGGATAAATTCATCAGTACCAAAACTATTCTGATCGTAGTTCATCCACATGTAATGCGGCCATCGAATGCGCGCTTCTTGCGGGCCAACACCCCATTTCCAACTATACTGTGCAGCATAGCCCCCACCCGGCCAACGCATATTGGTAGGACCAAGTTCTTTTACTGCTTTGTAAATATCGGGACGGAAACCACCCAAATCAACTCCTGTTTTAGGCATCATACTTACCTGATCCACTTGCAGCGTTCCTCCTTTAGCTCCTATAGCCAAATCGGCATCGCCTACATATTCTCCTGCATCCAACGCAAATTCATATTTCTTCCATTGGCCATTTGGCTTACCGAGTGATTGAACAGCTTTGTTTTTACCACCCGAAACAAATGCAATACTCAACTCTGCCACGCCATCGCCTTTTGCCCAAATGGAGCCAACATATTTTTCACCTTTTTTGATAGAGAAAGGACCTTGTGCAACACCTGCTGTTTCCGCACCTGCTTTAATCTTCTGCGAGTAAGCCATATTTACTGCATTGCCTTTTTCCATGGCAAACTCACCTTTTCCAAACGATTTCCATTGTGGAGCAACCGATGGATTTAGAACAACCTCGGGTAGTCCGGTCATGTAAACCAGGAATCTATCGAGCGAAGAAACCTGTATGTTTTTATATTGCGCTTCGGTATTGTTTACACCAAAAACAATATCATGTTTTTTTAGTGTACCTTCCAATCCTGCGAATGTTAGTACGGTTTCATTATCCCACTTAACCGAAACTTGTTTGCCCGAAACAGCGATAAACAAATTGTGCCAGGCTTCGGCTTTATCTATCTGTCCGGGTTTTACTACAGCACTGGCAACAACTTCCCAAGTACTTACTTTCATGGATTTACCATCGCGTCCCTGACGTGTGGTAATTGTTTGTTTTTCGATAGTGAAAGTAGCTTCTTTGATTACAGGTTGAGGACTGCGCGGATTAGCCGGTTCGTACTGAGGATCGTGCAGACGAAAGCGATACTTTAAACTGTCCGAAATGTTTTTGAATTCCACGCGCATATCGGCATAACCACCGCTCCACATATGACGTGCCAGTTTGTAAGCACGCCATTTTACATCGGTAGTAATAACATATTGATCGGTTTCCACGCTTGTAAGTGGTATGGGTTGTTCAAACAGAGTAGGTGAATGTAATACTTCATTATCATCAGCAAACCAGCCATCGAAGAAACCTTCGCGGGGAGATATGCCGGGGTATTGTTCCGGCTCGAAGGAACGCTCGGCAATCATTTCGCCCCAAAGACCACCATCGGCAGAGAAATAAATGTGTTCGAAAAGTTGTCCGTAAATTTTGGGATCGATCGTCCCAGCTGGAGTAGCGGACTTTACTATAATGTTTGCTTTCTGAGCCTGTTGGGCATAAAGGACATTGCAAACTGTGAGAATTGAAGCAATAAGGAGGAAATGTTTTCTCATGGATGTGTTATTTTGAGTATTGAGGTTGAATCATTTTGCAACTTACCAAAAAGCGATGACTTTAAAATACATGGTTTCGGGGGCATCCACCACAAAGTCGGAATTGGTAACATAAAAGGTCATTCCACCTTTTTCTACTTCATAATCAATGGTTTTTGTCCATAAATTTCCTTTTGTATCACCGTAATGGCGAACCATAGGCAACACCTGTTGATAACCATCGTAATCGATATAAGCAATTACTCCACCGTTTGTATAAACTCTGTCGGTAATTGCATCCACTCTAACGAAAGCCGAATAATACTTGGAAACACCATCCGTTTTCATTGTCCAGTTGGTGCTGTTTACTTTCAGATTGACAATTTGCTTGGTGGTCAAATCCTCGGGATATGACATGGTTCCATCGCACGATGCAAGGAACAATAGTGGTAAAATTAGCAAGAATAGTTTCTTCATATTTATAATTTTAGATTGTGTTTATATTGCTCTTTATTATTTAAAAATGATGCCGAACTAACCTTCAATTTGAAAATATAGTTTGAAGCTGAGCTCATTGAATTGGCCTGTTGAATTCTAAGTATTAATTTTTTTGTAGTGAAGTTGAACCAGCCCTTTTTCAAATTGTATGGTCGATACTAATTCAAGGTTCATTTCCGGTCGTCCGTTCTTAAACAGTTGAATGCCTTCGCCAAGTAAAACCGGTATAATTGAAATAATAAATTCATCAATCAATTGGTATTTCAAAAGCTCATTTACTATTTCAGCTCCACCATCGCAAAATATATTTTTTCCATGTTGGGATTTCAATCGTTCAATAAGCAACGATAGATCACCGGTATAGAATGTTGTCGAACCTACAGCAGGCTTGGACGTTCGTGTAATTATGTAAGCTTCTTTGTCAGCATGTGGAAACCCAACTCCCATAGACATTACTTTATCATAGGTTTTGCGTCCCAAAATAACCGTGTCCACCGTTTCCATAAAGTCACGATATCCGTAATCCTGTCCATCCTGTTCTACTATTGATAAAAAGCTTAGGTCATCATCCGGTTTGGCAATATAACCATCCAAACTTGTTGCAATATATAAAATTAGCTTTCGGTTCATATTTATCCTTTTACTCTGTGTATCTTCTGCTTAAACTGATCTTACAGTTTATGAAAATCATAATCCGACTCTACTTTTGCTATTCTTGTTTTAAAAGACTTATACCAAATCATTCGGCCTTTTTCCCTTGCGATTTTATGTTCAGAATTTTCCTTCCATTTCTTGATTGAGTCTAAATCTTTCCAATACGAAACGGTAATTCCAATTTCATTCCTTGCGCTCTCCATTCCCAGAAAACCACTTTGTTGTTTTGCCAGTTCAACCATCCAATCGGCCATGCTTTCGTATTCGTTGTCGCCCTCCGTACGAATGGAGGTAAAAATTACTGCATAATAAGGTGGTTTTGGTGTTTGTGCGATCATATCAATATCATTAAAATCCCATTATTTTGCGAATATGAATCGCATTATCCTTTGTGGTAAGGTGTTCCAACAATAGCAAGGCAACATCAACGGCAGTAGATGGATTCCATGATGTAATTACATTATCGTCCACTACAATGGGTTGATTCAACACACGAACGCCAAACTGAGTAAGGGTTTCCCTCCGAACCTCACTGTTGTAAGTTGTTCCATTTTTATCTTTCAAAATACCACTTTTCCCTACCGGCAAAGCTCCCACACAAATAGAAGCAATCATTTTGTTATTGATTTTAAATGCCCGGATGATATTCAGAAATTTTTCATCATACGCATCGGTATAAAAACCGTACACTTCAAAACCACCCGGAATTGCCAGTGCGTCGAATGACGAAATATCAATTTCATCGGCCACAAAATCAACAATGAAACGTTGATCGAAAGAGCTTTTTATTTCCTTGCTAAGTCCACAAGTAAACAATTGGGTAGAACCATCTCCTTCCGCCAGATTCCAACCGATAACATCGATAAACACACTTGCTTCAAATGTTTCAAATCCCGTAGCTAACAATAGCAATACTTTTTTCATATTTCAATCCATTAATCGTAAACTGTCAACTTCTTCTACCTCCTTTGTTTTCAACATTATTCGCAAACTGATATATCCAAGTGTTCCGGCAACCAAGGAGGATAAAAGAATAATCAGTTTGGCGTTGTTTATAATGGTTTCATTGTCGAAAGCAAGCAGGGTAATAAAGATAGACATAGTGAACCCAATCCCGCCCAACATACCAACTCCAAAAATGGTTTTCCAGTTCAGGTCGCTTGGGAGTTTGCAAATTCCAATTTTTACTGCCAGGAACGACAAGGTAAAAATGCCAATCGGTTTGCCGACAATCAATCCGAGAGCAATTCCCAAACTGTAATGCTGGGTCAATGTGTCACCTATATTGCCGCTAATGCTGATGGCGGTATTGGCTAAGGCAAATATCGGAAGAATAATAAAAGCAACCGGCTTATGCAGGAAATGTTGCAGTACCGAAGATGGTGATTGGCTGTCGCCTTTGCCAAAAGGAATAGTAAAGGCCAGCAACACACCCGTAATGGTAGCATGTACGCCCGAATGAAGCATAAAGTACCACATAACCACTCCACCCAGAAGATATGGAATCAAACTACGGACTTTAAGCTTATTAAGTGCCAAGAGCAACCCCCAAATACCTAACGCAATAAAAAGGTTGGTTAGCATCAACGTTTTGGTATAGAAAATGGCAATAACGATAATGGCTCCCAGATCGTCGATTACGGCTAGTGCGGTTAGAAAAACCTTTAGTGAAGTAGGAACCTTATTTCCCAATAAAGACAGAATGCCCAATGCGAAAGCAATATCGGTAGCCATGGGAATGCCCGCACCCGATTGAGTTGCAGTTCCGGCATTAAAGAGTATGAAAATAAACGCAGGAACAATCATACCACCTAATGCGCCAAAGATAGGGAACAATGCATCCTTTATGTTTGAAAGTTCACCACGGTAAATTTCCCGTTCGAGCTCCAACCCAATAAGCAAAAAGAAGATAGTCATCAATCCGTCGTTAATCCAATACTCCGTTGTTTGACCAGCCAACGGGCTTTGCCAAAAATGATGATACCCCGCACCCAAAGAGGAGTTGGCTAAAAGTAATGAAATAACTGTACACACAATTAAAGTCAGTCCCCCGGCCTTTTCGCTTTCAAAAAACTCTTTAAATAGTTTGGTTATCTTCATGTCTTAATTAAATGTCTATTGTCAGTTGTCAATAGACTATTGACAACTGTCCACTGTAAATTATCAACTACTACCCTCTGCCTACTTATTCTCAAAACCGATATCCTATTGTAACTCCAAAGTTACCCCATTTGCTTTTGGCAACAGGATAGCTGTCGGCATTTCCGAATGTATTGTTATAGTATGCTTCTTTAGAAGTATATTCTTCATAAAGATTAGGGATAAGCCTATCCAGGTAAGATGTTTTATCAAAAAAATCATACACATTGATTAACGGCGAATAATACACTTTCAGGATGATTCCCTTGTTTAATTTATCGAACCTATAACCGATAGAAGGAGCTAAATAAATACCCTGCGAATTTTCCCAATGTGCTTGCGCGGTACCAAAGTCACCGTCTAAGATCTCTACATTTCTCATTCCCCGGATAAACGATGCACCCAGCCCTAATTCGAGATGGTGTTGTTTAGAACCCGTCAACATATTAATTCCGACTGGAATGCCAATAAATTCGGGTCCACCCATTTGTAGATAACCGATACCCAAATGCGCATTAAACCTTAGATTATTTATTTTTGCTATTTGATATTCGCCATTGAAGCTATACAATCCACTACTGCCCATTACATCAAGGGTTAGTGCCCAAGGGTTCGATTTGCTTTGACCGACAACCAACATATTGAATGTCATTAAAAAAAGCACGATTTTAAATTTCTGTTTGTGTTTCATTTTTTGTATTTTAAGTTATTCCATTTTGCTTGAATGTCTTCTTCTCCCTCAAAGTATTTTACGGTTGTATCCTTATTGAAAATCTCAAAAGAAGGTGCTAAAAGTATTTTGTTTGAATCGGGATATTCAGCCACATCGTATCCGATATAGGTTCGTATATCCAAATAGGTACAAGGCTCGTCGGAATGATTGAACAATTGATGTGCTCCGGTTTCGCCTATTTCAAAAAAGATTAAATCACCCGCATTGACTACTTCAAGTCCATCGGGTGTGCGTAATGTAGCTGTTCCCGAAATAATCATAAACAGTTCCTCGGCATACCGGTGCAAATGGTATGGTGCGGAATATTGACCGGGGTTTAATTGACGTATATCAAAATTCAGATTCTGAGGTTTAATACCCTTTTTGATTCTATTAATATCCGAGAGTATTCGGTAGTTATCTATCTTATTTGCATCTTCCTTAAACTCCCGATGTTCCGATTTAAAAACTGTTGCCATAAAATTGATTTTTTTTAGTTTCGAGTTATGAGTCTATAATTACGAGTCCACAACCAACTAATATATAATACTTAATGCGAATATAAAGATTAAATGTGATATGGCTTTTATATTGCAGATAAACCTAATTCATTTTGCTAAAGTAATGTGCAATACTTAGCGACAGGGCACACAAAATTATTATCCCTGATATAACTGCCAGTATTTTGGTAATTCTTTTATCCTTTTTGAAAGGAATCAGCCAATGAAAAAGAGTAAATGTAGGAATCAAGCATGGTAGGAAAAGTCCTTTTGCTGTATATCTTTCCAGTGATAATAAATAAAATAATATGTAATAGCAGAATATGAAAAGCCATATAAAAAGGGTGTAATTGATTGTCAATTGTTTTGTAAAAGCCATATACGATACATATATAACTGTTAGTAAAGTGATTAAAATTACATCGTAACTAAAAAACAAGGTAAATGGTTCCATGATTTTTTTGAATTAGTTTATTTGAATACAACATTCGCTCTCTTTTGTCAATCGTGAATTATTTATCTTTTCTCACGTGATACAATCTGAGAGCAGGGGTATCTTATAGTTTCGTTATACTTGTGGCCTTAAAATCCAACCCGGAGATATCGTATTTAGTTATTTCATATTTATTTTTGTCTAAGTAAATCTCAATAAATGGTAAGTCTGGAGCATAATGAAAGCATCCACCCACTTTCAATGAATTGAGTATGTTCATAAACGTTTTGCCATATTCGATATAATTTCCATCATTTCTCAAATTGTGATTATGAAAGTGATTTGAGAATCCAAGATTACTAATAATTGTTCCCCATTTTTCTATTCCATAATTATATTCAAGCCAATCAAAAGTCTGTAAAATATCAGAGTCAAATTTGTATCTGTCAATTCCATAAACTTCGATGTCTTTGCTTTTCAGATAATTGACCAGATTACCTTGTTTTCCACAACCAATGTCTAATACAGGCGAAATTAGTCGTTCTACATCAATTTTGAAAATGTCAATCTGTAAGTTGTAACTATATTCGGAACATGCAACCGGTTTGACTCTCCGGTCGGCATTAGAATATATTTTCTCGGCAAAAGAATTGTATTTTATAAGCCATTTCTTTAGCCTTGAGTAATGATTTTTTGAAATTTCATCGATTGGCTCTTTCTTACTTTGAATCTCAGAAAATAGATCGGAATAAATACATCTTAAAGCAAGTTTAGACTCGCTGTTAAATGAATAGTATTGATTAATTCTACAAAACTCTTCAAGTACTTTATCTGTCGCATAATCTATCAAGAAGTTCTCTGAATCTGAATTTAAGTCATCAATGCTTGAAATTGTATTTATAGTGTCATCAATGAATTTGAATAGTCCAGGTTCGTCAAAAATGATATTTTTCCCTTGATTAAATTCAATTTGCTTGTCAATATTTTCTATAAATTTATTCATTCTGTTTTTTTCTTCTGCCTAACGTTGACGGTATATTCTTTCAATGTCTTATTAAGATTGGAATAAACACAATAAGTAAAACCGCTATAGTCATTTGTAAATAATAATTAGCAATATACAATCCAGATAAAATAAGTAATTGATTATCTGTTTTTGATTGTATCTGTCCCGTAGTTGTTGAGCTGTTGTATCTGATTTGAGTTTCATTCAAACTTGAAATACTCCATTTGGTGTTCCAAATATTGTCGTATTTTAAATCGAACTTTTGCCCGTTTATATTTATTGAAGCTTTGTTCATCCAACTATTGTAGTTTATTTCTCCAACTATTTTATTTTCGATGTTGTCAATAATCTGAGTTTGTTGTCTCCAAAACCCACATGTTTTAAAAGTATATTTTTCTTCGTTTAACTCGCCGTGCGCTGTTTGTGAAAAGGATTTATTAGATAAATTCCCAACTTGTGTTTCATTGTTGAAAATTTTATAGCATTCCGAAAAGACTCCTTTTTTCCAGTTATAATCTTGTTGCATAATCATTCATTTAAGTTTGTATTTAGGATAAACATCAATTAATTTGTTGTTTCTTTTTTTCTCGCAGCCACAGATTACATTGTATGGCAATCTTGAATTATTTATCTTTTTCCACGCGATATATAATCGTGCTGGAGCAAGGGGCCAGCAGTTTTTTTAATTGAAGGTAATATACATAATTTGTTTTTTATTGAGAATACCTTTTATAATTTGGAAGGATACGAGTTTTTGCATGTTGAAGAAGTTTAGTTTTTGAACAACAAGAAATCCATTTTCAAAATAAAAGTCCGTTGTGCTGTTGATAATTACTCCATTTGCAGATGAAACGGTAATCTCTTTCATATCATACTTTTTCATTACCGAATCAATTTGGCATTCAATGGATGGGGCAATTTTCTTTACTTCGTTTTGACTACAAACTACAGATGACATAGCAACGAAGAATAAAAGAATAATAAATGTTTTTTTCATGATCGTTTGTTTTTAGTTGTTGATATATTAAGTCACCGCTAGTGCTGATTTGTAATCCTTATCTACATTAAACTATTGTTTTTCACTCAATAGCCTTCACTTTCAAAAGCCTGTTTCATTTACTTTCTTCTATGTATTACAAATCCTTACTAGCAGGAAATTAATCATGATTTTCAGGTTCTAAATTTACATTATTTGCTGTAATTTTATTTTTTCTCTTTAGCATTAAAAGGTTAGCTACAAAACTTGATAAACATCCAATTACAAAAGTAATTATATAATAATAAATAGTATTTTGATTAACGGCATCGTAAATAGCTTTATATTCAGCTCTTTTCTTAATCTCAGCATCGGACTTACTTTCTAAATCATGAACTTTTTTTTCTAGTTTTTCTTTCGTAATGGAAAGGTTCTTGATTTCAAAATTGATGTTTGTAAAGTAGTAATCAAGAGAATCTAATTTAAATTGTGCATTTTCTTTCGCTGAAGATAATTCATTCATAGCATCAGAAACTTGATTTAAGCTTTTTTTGAAAGAAGTTGTGTTTTCTTTAAGCAATTCAATAGATTTATTGTCTTGCCTATAACTCATTAAATCATTGTTATCATTTAAAGAGAAAAAAATAGCATAAATGATAATTATTCCTACATTAATACCATTAATTGAACTTAAAATATTAAATTTTATTTGGGTTTTATAATGGTGAATCTTTGTTTCATTGTAAATATTGTTTACATAATAATCTATTTGGATAAATATATTTACGAATCTAATGATTAATAATGTAGATAATAATGTAATCCCTATTGAATAGTTATTTGGTAATATATAAATTTTTGTAAGCAAAAAAATAGTAATATTAAATAATAATCCTAATGAAATTGGAACTAAATTGGCAATAATACCAATAAAGATATTTGTGTGAAGAGTAGTTTGTTTTTTCTTGTTATATGACCATATTAACAAAATGAAAGTACTAAAAAATATAAGCGAGAAAATGATTAAAATAGACCATAAGATATTTATGAAGCAAGATATAATTACAAAAAAGACGTAAAAGAACAAGAAGTACATAATAGCTTTATAAAGAAACTTATTATTAATATTTGTTCTTTTATAACTACGTGCTGGTATTACAATCAAGGGAATTAAAGAATATAATATTGAAATTTCAAGTATGAAAATAATATATAGATTGTCATATATATTGAACTTGTTTATATAATTGAAGATTATATCAATAAAATTTCCCATAAATATGTTCGTCTTTAATAATTTATAAGTTTGAGTAATTCTGTAAAATTCAGTTCTTCATTGTAAAATTCAATAAGAGATTTGATGATTTCAGAATTATAAGTTTTCTTTATACGTTTTTGTATCAATTTATATTGTCTCAGTCTTTCCTTTTCTACACTTTCCTTTTCTACACTTTCCCCACCACTTTATCCCCTCCCCAAGCTAACCCAATATAAACTTTATCCGCTAGGTTATCCGCAGTTATTCATTTCAGCCTCAAAGATAAAAACAATCTTTTACATTAACAACCATTTTCGATTGTTTTGTGTATAATATAATGCGAATCAGTAGTTGAAAATAGAATTAATTCCAACTCGCTAGACCCTATTACTAAAAAAAATAACCCCAACTGGGTAGGTTGGGGTTATTCCGTCAAAGGGTAACAACTGTTATAGAACATAGGTGATAACTATTTCGCTCCACACGCGGGTGGGATTGCTGCCGGCGCCACACATACGGAAGGCATACTCCTTACCGCTGATAAATCCGTCGAGGTCGGTTTTCGATTTTGTAGAACTCCGTTGTCGCCAAATGCTGGTAGGTGTAACGGGTGTTTCGGTATATTCTACTTCGTAAAACTTAGCCGATTCCACTTTATCGCAACTGGCATTCACACTACCTTTGTTTTTGCCCGGGTTAATGGCAAAGTTCGTAGGTTTATCCAATACGCCCACTGCTGCGGGTTTTTTAGTTAGATCAAAACCACTGCTCAGAATAATGGCTTCGTCGCCATCGCTGGTGGTTTGCACATAGTCGGCCAAGTCCTTAAGCAGCACTGTCAGGGCGGCGCGCAGGTTGTTTTTTATCACCGTATCTTCCTTGCTACCATATTCCACCTTGCCCAATGCGATACTGTATTTCGTATTGGCTGTAGTTACTTCAGTTAATGTGGGCGTAGGTGTAACAAACGCCGCGTTTCCGGTCATTTTTTCTACTATAAAAGTAGTTTTAGTACTGATACCCGTATCGGTATATTTACTTGTCGAAAAATTTGTTGATACTTTTGCATCTCCCATACTGTAAAGATTTTAATGGTTTATAAATACAATTCGATTATTGTCCTATTATAAATTTATTTTATAACGATCCTTAGTTTTATCTAATTAAAAGAAAGCAGTCCAAAAGCCTAAAAAACAATCTTTTGCCTACCTATTGATACCTTAATTACTTCCCATTCTGCTTATTTTTTTAATGAAAGTTGAAGCATCTTTCATGAAAGTTAGAGTTTCTTTCATGAAAGTTAGAGCTTCTTTCATGAAAGTTGAAGCTTCTTTCATGAAAGTTAGAGCTTCTTTCATGAAAGTTGAAGCTTCTTTCATGAAAGTTGGAGCTTCTTTCATGAAAGTTAGAGCTTCTTTCATGAAAGTTGAAGCATCTTTCACCAATCTTGAAGCATTAATTCCGTATATCTGTCCCACACTGCCCATTATTTTTATACTGTTGATGTGAAGTGTGTTGACGTTGATAATTTACGGGGCAAGCATCGAACGTTTTCGATTACGATGCAAAAAAACAGATAATATTTCGATGATTTTTTAAGTCACTGATACCTTTTTTTGCCTAATTACTTAAATAATGTTAAGCCAT
>Ga0302288_1001050_pt1 | contig 19168 bp, 18 predicted proteins | sample III_Fen_N1_1_FD_194549 | JGI IMG/M metagenome (GOLD analysis project Ga0302288, IMG submission 194549) | Peat permafrost microbial communities from Stordalen Mire near Abisko, Sweden - III_Fen_N1_1 | ecosystem: Environmental > Terrestrial > Soil > Wetlands > Permafrost | place: Sweden: Abisko...
AATAGCACAACCTAACAACAAAATACATTTATCTGCAAAATTACTATTTTTAATTTCATTATGACACAAAACGCATATTTTTATAATCATTTTAATCTTAAACTTTCAATTCAACGGAATATTTGTAATTTTTCTAGGCAAAACATGTAAAAACCAATGAGAATAATTACATTTTGTTTCAACCTATCACAAACAGGATTTCCGAAGTATGTAAAAAAAATGTACTTTTGCATTCAATCTTCTTTTTTTGAAAGTCATTAGAACTGTTAAATTGATTTGTTATGATATTGAACTATATCTGGATTGGATTTATTCTTATTGCATTTGTGGTAGCTTTCGTGCAACTTATATTCTTCGGCAACACACAAATCTTCTCAGACATCATGACCGCAGCTTTTGGCTCAGCAAAGTCAGGTTTTGAAGTTTCGTTAGGTTTAACCGGGGCATTGTCGCTATGGCTTGGTGTAATGAAAATTGGCGAAAAAGGTGGCGTTCTTGAACGATTGTCGCGTGTGGTTGCACCTTTTTTTGTAAAAATATTCCCCGAAATACCCAAAGGTCATCCGGCGTTGGCAAGTATGTTTATGAATCTGTCGGCCACCATGCTGGGACTTGACAATGCCGCAACTCCTATGGGGCTTAAAGCCATGAAAGAAATGCAGGAACTCAATCAGGACAAAGACAAAGCATCTAATTCCATGATACTGTTTCTGGTGTTGAATACTGCCGGATTAACATTAATTCCTGTTAGTGTGATGGTTTACCGTGCACAATTAGGTGCTATAAATCCGGCCGATGTGTTTATTCCTATTTTACTTGCCACTTTTATTGCTTTCATTGCCGGATTAATTAGTGTAGCTGTTGTTCAGAAAATAAACCTTTTCAATAAAGTGGTAATGGGAACGTTAGGCGGTTTGGTAGCTCTCATAGCCGGAATAATTTATTTCCTAAGTGGATTACCAAAAGAACAAATTTCACAATACTCCGGTTTTGCTGCTAACTTCATTCTTTTATCCATAATCGTATCATTTGTTGTAATGGCGCTTATCAACAAAGTCAATGTTTACAATTCATTTATTGAAGGTGCTAAAGAAGGTTTTCAGGTAGCAATCGGAATAATTCCGTACCTGATAGCCATTTTGGTGGCTATTGGTATGTTCCGGGCTTCAGGAGCACTTACATTTTTAACGGATGGAATTCGTTATTTAGTGGGATTAACGGGCATAAATACTGAATTTGTTGAAGCGTTACCCACTGCATTCATGAAACCTCTCAGCGGTAGCGGTGCCAGAGGGATGATGATTGAAACGATGAGATTGCATGGCGCCGATTCGTTTGTAGGTCGTCTGTCGAGTATCATTCAAGGATCAACCGACACTACTTTCTACATTGTAGCTGTTTATTTTGGATCGGTGGGTATCAAAAATACCCGTTATGCTATTACTTGTGGATTAATTGCCGATGCAGTGGGAATTACCGCTGCAATTCTATTGGGATATTTATTCTTCCATTAAATTTTAAAAAACATGATTCAATATATTGCTGAAGAAGTGAAACTTCCTGCCTTAGAAAGACAAAAGGTGAACCGCTGGATTAAAGAAACGGCGACTGAATATGGTAAGAAAACAGGTGATATTGTCTATATTTTTTGTTCGGATGAGCGAATTTTAAAAATAAACAAACAATATCTCAACCACGATTATTTTACAGATATAATTACGTTCGACTATACAGAAGGAAACGTGATTTCCGGAGATATTTTTATAAGCCTCGATACAGTGAAAAGTAATGCGGAAAATTTTTCTGTCAGTTTCGAAGCAGAATTGATGCGCATAATTATACACGGTATTCTTCATTTATGCGGACAAGATGACAAAACACCCGAACTAAGAACAGAAATGACAGAAAAAGAAAATCTGGCTTTAGAAAAATTTACAAAATAAAGGCTTTTTAAGCTTATTTGCAATAGCTTGAATACACAATTGCTACTAACTCAGTATTTTTGCAATAATACGTTAAATATAGTCATCACAGTAAGGGCAATTTATCTACATTAAAAGATTATCACTACTTTTGTTCCTGTATTTCATTTGAAATGGTAAAATTAATATGCAAAAAACACGTTCTAGGTCTAATTACTTATACTAATCCGAACCAGTATGAATTTGAGATCAATTAGAATTATCAGTTTAAGTGCATTTGTCTTTATTTGTACTCATTTATCGGCGCAAAAACCAGTAGAAGATGAGTATAAGGCTGAAATTGGCTTGACAGGTGGAGTCAATTATTATATTGGTGAAACTAATAGCCAATTATTTAACAACTCCCGTTTAGCATATAGCGGATTTTTCCGCTACAAAATTGATAATCGTCTTGCATTGAAGGCAGAGTTGACAAGTGCAACTGTTGCTGGTGTTGGGAGTATTGACAATAATGTTTATGCAGGGGATATTTGTGGGGAATTTAATTTTTTTGAACTGGAACAGAATCCGTATAAACGCTTAAGTAGAACCTTTTCACCATATGTGTTCTTAGGGATTTCGATGCTGACAGATGTAGTCAGCAATCAAAAATTTCCGGAATTTGGACTCCCTTTTGGAGTTGGAGTAAAATTCAAACTGGATAAACGCTGGAACTTAAATGCACAATGGTCGAATAGATTAATGTTTGTAGATAACCTTGAGAATAATTCAACTTTTGATAATCCCAATGGTTTAAATGGTTCTAACATCTTCAATAACGATTTACTTTCTACTTTTACGGTGGGGGTAAGTTTTGACATTTGGAAAAAACAATGTAAATGCATGAACACTAATTACAAAAAGAAAAAATATATAACACAATAGATAACCAAACTTATACATGCCAAGTTTTAAAGATAAAATTGATCGAAACCACCTGCCAATACATATTGCCATTATTATGGATGGAAACGGTCGTTGGGCAAAAGAGCGTGGTTACGATCGTATTTTCGGACATCAAAATGGCGTAACATCAGTAAGAGAAACTACTGAAGCTGCTGCCGAAATTGGAATAAAATACCTTACTTTATATGCATTTTCTACCGAAAACTGGAGTCGTCCACAAGAAGAAGTGGATGCATTAATGGAATTGCTTATTGATACTATTGAAAAAGAAACTCCAACATTACATAAAAACAATGTTCGACTTATGGCCATTGGTGATTTAAGCCGATTACCCGGAAAGGCAGGAGAAAAACTCCAGCGTTGCATTGTTACAACAAGCAATAATACAGGTTTAGCATTGGTTTTGGCATTGAGCTACTCATCACGCTGGGAAATAACCAATGCAACAAAAAATATTTGCAAGGAAGTTCTAGAAGGAAAAATAAGTTTAGAAGATATAAACAATGACATGATTAGTAACCATTTAACCACAGCATCTATTCCCGACCCTGATTTAATGGTAAGGACAAGTGGAGAAGAACGTATTAGCAATTTCTTACTTTGGCAAATGGCTTACACTGAATTGTATTTTACTCAAACTCATTGGCCGGATTTCAGAAAAGATAATCTATATCAAGCAATTTATGAATATCAACAACGAGAACGTCGTTTTGGTAAATAATTTTACAATAAATCACTTATATCCCGATACTCCAACTATATTATGCAATATAAAACGCTTTTCTCATTTTCACTGCTATTTCTTTTTAGCCAACTTATTATAGCGCAAACTACTACCGAAAAAGATTCGACTCAATTGCCGATTATAGAATATTCTAATGCAACACCGAAATATGAAATCGCCAACATTAAAGTTACCGGTGCCGATAATTATGACGACTTCGTACTGATAGGGTTTTCGGGGTTGGCAGTCGGTGATATAATCAATGTACCTGGAGATGCAATAACTAACGCTATTAAACGCTTCTGGAAACAAGGACTTTTTTCTGATGTAAAAATTTTAGCAACAAAAATTAAAGATGGGAAAATTTGGTTGAGTATTATTTTAAAAGAACGTCCTCGTGTATCCGAAATTAATTTTATAGGGCTGAAAAAAAGTGAAATTGATGATTTAAATTTAAAGATTGGAATCATCAAAGGAAATCAGATTACACCAAATATCTCGGACAAAGCTAAGAAAGTGATTGAGAAACACATGGAGGACAAAGGATTTCTGAACGTATTAGTAAATGTTTTCCAACGGAATGACCCCAATAAACCCGGTCATGTGATTGTAGATATAAATGTAGATAAAAAACGAAAAACTAAAATTCATCAACTTGTTTATATCGGAAATTCGGCCTTAAGTCATAACAAGATAAACAAGGCAATGAAAAAAACCAATGACAACAACTGGCGTAACTTCTTCAGAACCAAAAAGTTTGTAAAGGAAGAATACGAAAAAGACAAAATTGCGATGATTGAGAAATACAACGAAATTGGTTACCGCGATGCATATATTGTTTCAGACAGTGTTGTACGTTTCGATGACAAAAGCGTTAATGTGTATATCACAATTGATGAAGGAAAAAAATATTACTATCGAAATATCAAATGGATTGGAAACACTATATACCCTTATGAATACCTGAACAATGTACTTAATATTAAAAAAGGAGATGTTTATAATCACAAACAACTTATGGAAAAGTTGGAAACGAGTGAAACTGATGCTGTAAGTAAACTTTATAAAGACAGAGGTTATTTATTCTTTCAGGTAGAGCCTGTTGAAGTACTTGTCGATAACGATTCAATCGATTTCGAGATGCGCATGTTTGAAGGAAAACCTGCAACCATTAGCGAAATTGGAATCAAAGGTAACTCACGCGTGTACGAACATGTTGTCCGTCGGGAATTGCGAACAAAACCTGGACAATTATATAGTCAGGAAGCAGTGATGCGTACTTTGCGCGAATTAGCTCAAATGGGGCATTTTGACCCTGAAAAAATAAAACCGGACATTCAACCCAATCCTGAAAATGGAACAGTTGACATTACCTATGAATTGGAGACAAAAGGGAGCGATCAGGTTGAATTTTCTGCCGGTTGGGGATCTACAGGTATAGTTGGAAGTATCGGGTTAAAATTCAGCAATTTTGCCATTCAAAATCTTTTCAAACCTGAAACATACCGTATTGTACCTCAGGGCGAAGGTCAAACATTTTCTATAAACGGTAAAACAAGCGGTCAATCCTATTCATCGTTTAGTATGTCGTTCTTAGAACCTTGGCTAGGCGGTAAACGCCCAAATTCACTTTCAGCATCGGTTTATTATTCTGCACAATCAGCCATTAGTAAAAGCTATCAATCTTCTTTGAGTAATTATTATAGTAGTTACTACAGTAGTGATAGTTACAGCAATTATAGTCAAACTCAAACTGATCCTGACCGATATATGCGAACAATTGGGGCTTCGCTTGGTTATGGTAAAAGACTAAGCTGGCCGGATGATTATTTTCAATTCTATGGAGAATTGTCTTATCAGTTGTATTTGTTGAACGATTGGTATGCCGGATATTTTCCAATGACTGCAGGAACTTTCAACAATTTGAGCTTAAATCTTACTTTAAGTCGAAGCTCTATTGATAATCCTATTTATACTCGTTCAGGCTCTGCTTTTTCTCTTGGTTTAAAAATTACGCCACCTTACTCCTCTTTTAATGGCAAAGATTATACGAATAAAGACATGACTAATCAGGAACGATATAAATTTATCGAGTATCATAAATGGTCGTTCAGTGCTAAAACATTTACTCCATTAACACCAGACAATAAGCTTGTAGTTATGGGACGTGTTTTATTCTCTTATTTGGGTCATTATAACATTAATGCTCAATCTCCATTTGAAGCTTTCAATATGGGAGGCGATGGGATGACAAGTTATACAAGCTATGGAACAGATTATGTGGCAATGCGTGGTTATACAAGTGGTTCATTAACTCCTTACAATTATCAAACAGGTACGCAAATGGGATATTTATATAACAAATTTACCATGGAACTTCGTTATCCTTTATCATTGGAGCAATCTGCCACTATTTATGCACTTGGGTTTGTTGATGCCGGAAATTGTTTCAGCTCAATTGAAAAGACCAGCACTTCAAAAGGATATAACCCATTCGATTTGAAACGATCAGCAGGTGTTGGTGTCCGTATTTTCTTACCAATGTTTGGTATGATGGGGATTGACTGGGCCTATGGTTTTGATAAAAATGTTAGCGGAACAAAAGGCGGAAGTAACTTCCACTTCGTTTTAGGTCAGGAATTGTAAAATAGTTAATTGCGCATGATTTACAAAAAAAAATGGCAAAGAATTTGTATCATTGTCATCAAAAATTGAAATTTTGAAAAACCATTTAATGAAAATAAATATGAAAAAACTCATTCTTTCACTCTGTTTATTAGCTGGAATAGCTTTTTCTGTGAATGCTCAGAAATTTGCGATGGTGGACATGGAATATATCATGAAAAACATTCCTTCCTACGAAACAGCAAATGATCAGATAAATCAGATCTCAAAAAAATGGCAATCTGAGGTAGATGCTCAAATGCAGGAGGTACAAAAAATGTATAAGAATTATCAAACTGAGCTTGTTTTTTTGTCCGAAGACATGAAAGTAAAACGGGAAGACGAAATTGTAGCTAAAGAAAAAGCAGTACAAGAGCTGAAACGTAATTACTTTGGTCCGGAAGGCGAATTATTCAAAAAACGTCAGAGTCTAATGAAACCAATTCAGGATGAAGTATATACGGCTATTCAAGACCTCTGTAAAGAAAAAGATTTGGAGTTGGTTTTTGATAAAAGCTCTGCAATGAGTGTAATTTTTACTTCGCCAAAAATAGATATAAGTGATGCTGTCCTTCAAAAATTGGGATATTCAAAATAAATTTTTAATTTTGCATCCCATTATATAAGAAATTTATTAAAAACTTAAAATAAAAAAACATGTTCAAAAAAATTGCTCTAGTGCTACTTTGTGCACTTCCATTCTCGCTCATGGCTCAAGACGTAAAGTTGGGTCACGTAAATTCTCAAGAAATTCTGTCATTAATGCCTGAACGTACTACCATTGAAAAAACCATCAGTGACTTACAAGGTCAGTGGGAAAACGAATTGGTAAAAATGCGTGAAGAATACAACACAAAAATTAAAGAATATCAGGAAAAACAAGCTACAATGCCAGAGAGCATTAAATCAGCCCGTCAGAGCGAAATTGCCGAAATCGAACAACGAATTACTACTTTCCAACAAACAGCTTATGCCGATTTGAAAAAGAGACAAGATGAATTGTTTGCACCAGTTGTTGAAAAAGTAAAAAAAGCAATTACTGAAGTCGGCGCAGATGGTAACTACTTGTATATCTTCGATATGAGTGCTCAAAGTATTATCTATCAGTCTCCAAAATCTAATGACATCACATCGCTTGTAAAGAAAAAACTGGGATTAGATAAACCAGCTCCTAAAACATCTGAAGCAAAACCAGCTGTAGAGGAAAACAAAGCAGCAGATGTAAAGACAACTAAAGACAAAAAATAAAGTTGCAAATCTTATTTTGACTGTAAAAGAGTCTGTCTCAGAATAGAAATTGAGACAGACTCTTTTTTCTTACTAAATGCTTCAAAAAATCAATTGGATGATAAATTATCATTCTTGGACCTGAATATCGCATAATTTGACGAATTCTATCTCTCATCTCTGGTTTATAGCAATGTACTTTGCAGTCTTTACAGGCTGTTTTTCTTTCACCGAACGGACATTTCTCCAATCTCTCAAATGCATACTCCTTTAACCGTTCACACTCTTCACATAGCAACTCTTTAGTGCGGTGGTTCTTCCGACAATAAAATGCTATCATATATTCTACTGTAAGTTTTTCAGATTTAATATTTCCCATTGAAAACCATTAAAAAAGTGAGATAAAAATTACCTCACTTCACATTGATACAATTTCGAGCGATGTTTATTTTTTTAGCTTCAAAAGCTTTTCCAATTTAGCTTTAAAACTGATATTTTCCATGAATCCGCTAAAATTTTCAGCACCCGGACCATAAGCAAATACCGGAACCGGAACTCCTGTATGATTTTTGGTTGTAAAAATTGTTTGCATTTGATCTGACCCGAATTTTCCATCCAAAATCGTTAGTCCACCCGTTTCGTGATCTGCAGTAATAATCACAAGCGTATTTCCATCCTTTTTGGCAAAATCGAGTACATGTCCAATAGTTTGGTCAAAATCCAACATCTCCTTAACTACCTGAGAGGCATTATTATCATGTCCAGCCCAATCTATCTGTGAACCTTCCACCATCAAAAAGAAACCTTTCTTGTTGGTTGAAAGAATATCTATGGCTGCCATTGTGGCATCGGGCAGCATTTTTCCTCTCTCTGGCATATTTGGATTTTGATCGTCATAAAGTAATCCTGCCAGTTTTCCGTTTTTAATAGCTTTTACGTCATCAAGTTTGTAGGCTATTTGATAATTTTTTTCTTTTAATTCGTTCGTCAAATTTCTACCATCATTCCTCATCTCGAAATATTTACGACCGCCACCGATAAACACATCTATATCAGTTTTTAAATAATCGGTAGCAATATCATCATACATATCCCTATTAATCTGATGAGCTATAAAACTAGCCGGAGTTGCATGCGTAACAGCACATGCAACAACGATTCCAGTTGCCAGTCTATTTTTACTGGAGAGCTCCAGAATAGATTGTACAGAAAGTGAATCGGGTGACATCCCAATCATTCCATTTTTTGTTTTCACACCACAAGCTAGCGCAGTACCACCGGCACCAGAATCTGTTGTAAACTTGTTTGAAGAATATGTTTTAGAAAATCCGCTGTAGGTACAACGTTCGAGATTAAGACTATTTCCGTTGGCAACCATTGCGGCATACACCTGAGCTATGCCCATACCATCACCAATCATAAACACAACATTTTTGGGAGTCTTTTGCGCAGAAACCGATTGGAAAGAAAGAAAAATAATACTTGTCAATAAACTAATTATTGTCCGTTTCATTTAGTGAAAATTTTATTAAATCCTATAAGTTCATAACAGTGAATTAGCTATTCCAATTAATTCTGTCCGAATTACTTTTAAACGCTCAACAACTTCCTGTTGTTTAGCTACAACATCTTTTTTCTGGCTTAGTTTTCTTTTCGCACCATCCAATGTCAGTTTTTGTTCACTAACCAGATATATAATCTGTTTAATTACCTGAATATCATCCGGTGAGTAGAAACGCGTACCTTTGTCATTGCGCTTAGGTTTAAGTTGCTTAAACTCTTTTTCCCAAAAACGTAAATTAGATTGATTTACATTAAATATTTTTGCAACTTCGGAAATAGAATAAAAAAGTTTTTCCATGTCATTTTGATGATTAGTAAATTAATTATCAGTCAACAACTTAATCAGATGTTTTTTACTTAATGATTTTTAATCGTTGTCCAACCTGAAGTGTGTTTCTACGTAAATGATTCCATGTTTTTATTTTTTTAACAGGGATTCCATATTTATCACCAATATCGCTTAAGGTCTGACCTCTTTTAACTTTGTAATAAATCACTCGTTCTGAGCCGCCTATCGAAACAGGAGCAACTTGTGGAACTTCAATTTCAGAACGACGATTATTTATCAGTGAATCGGCTTTATAAGCAGCAATTTCATCCAATTTACCAGTAAAAATATTTACATAATTCAAAGGTAGGCACAATGGATAAGGCTTTATATTTCCCGGAATTATATCTTTTCGATACTGCGCATTAAGCAAACGAATTTCCTCAATCGGAAGGTTCAAAACGGATGCAATTTGCTCCAAATGAACACGTTGATGAATCATTACTGTATCTGTAATAGCAGGCATATTTACAATTGCTGGACAAAGATTATGTTCAGGTGCATAATTCATGGCATAATTGGCAGCAATAAAAATAGGCACATAACCGCGAGTTTCTCTAGGGAGGTAAGGATATATTGCCCAATAATCACGCTTTCCACCTGCACGACGAATTGCTTTGTTTACATTTCCGGGACCACAATTATATGCTGCAATCACCAAATGCCAGTCACCATAAATCGAATATAAATCTTTCAAAAAGTGAGCAGCAGCGTTAGTTGCTTTCGCTGGTGATAATCGTTCATCAACCAGAGTGTTTATTTCAAGACCATACATGCGCCCTGTTCCAATCATAAGTTGCCACAATCCGGCAGCACCCATGCGAGAAACAGCGGTTGTATTAAGTGCAGATTCAATTATAGATAAATATTTTAACTCGAGCGGTAAATTATTTGCGCCTAATACCTGATCAAATATTGGAAAGTAATAGTCGCTCATTCCCAACATATATTCAACCTGACGTCGTTTTCGGATAGTATATAACTCTACAAATGAATGAACAATAGAATTGTAGGGCATTTCCATTAAACATGGCATTTTTGTCAACCTAAGTTTACAAATGGAATCGGAAACGGGAATATCCACACTTGATTGACAATTGGAAATCTTAGCCCGCTGTATAATCCATGATTGAGTCATAAAGTCAAGTGTGTTGTCAAATTCATTGGGAATGGATAAGATTGTATCCACCTCCAAGTCCCCATTATTCAAATCATCTTTCACCACTCCCTGCGAAAATCCACACGTCCAGCTCAACACAAATGATAAACCTATAAGAAAAAGGAGTTTAAATCTCATTACAATATTATTCTTTTTATATTCTATTTCAAACTAATACTACACTGCATACCGAGCGTATTATGTAAACCGTACATGTTTTCCATCAAAATGGGCTGAAAACGCAACGACAAATCAGGACTTATATCAAAGTCATACAATTGTGCATCTACATAAGCATCCACTATTGTCAGTGCATAAAAACCTATAGATATTAACACACTCAAATCACGAGAACGACGATATAAATCCTGTTTCTTTTTTAGTGTTTCGGTGTAAGTTGACATAGTGCCTATTCCTGGACTTCCTATCGTATATCCTTTAGGTAATATTTCCAAAAAACTATTCGTAGTTGGGTCACTATCTATTATATCCCGATAAGCTTTTTGATAAGTTTGGTATTTATTCCCATTCCATGTCAAGGCATACGCACATCCCAAAAAACCACCATAAACAATCGGGAGTTTCCAGTATTTTCGGTTCATTATCTGTCCGTATCCAGGAATTATAGCACTCATCCACACCACTTTTGTTGGATCCGGTTTAAATGGCTTTATTTTAAACGAATCCTGAATTGGCACTATCGTTTTTGATATTACATATTTGTTGGGTTCTATTTTTTTTATTTCGGGTACAACTTTAGTAGTATCGGAAATCACCTGAGCCTGAGCTTCAAATGACATCAGAAAAAGAACCGGAAGAATTATTTTCAAAAATCTGCTCACCAGAAGTGTATTTAAATTTTGTCGAACAATTCCATGATACGAGCCAATTCCTCATCATCCGAAAATGGAATTGATATCTTTCCTTTGCCATCAGGACTACACGAAAATTGAACATTTGTTCCGAAAACCCTACTTAACTGAGTTTTCAATTCATCAAATTCAGGAAGACCTTTCACCGGATTTGGAGCTAATTTTTGTTTAGATTCAAAACTTCCGGTTTCGGTAAACTGCCGAACCAACTCTTCTACTTTCCGAACTGTATAATCATTCAGCAAAATGGTTTCGTATAAATGTAATTGAACAGCAGGATCATTAATGCCTAAAATGGCACGAGCATGACCCATATCAATTTTTTTATTCTTAATTCCCATTTGAATTTCGGCCGGCAACCGGAGAAGACGAAGGTAATTGGCTATAGTAGTACGTTTTTTCCCAACCCGTTCGCTCAATCGCTCTTGGGTCAGTTTGTACTCTTCCATCAAACGGTAAAAAGTAAGAGCAATTTCAATGGCATTTAAATCTTCACGTTGAATATTTTCAATCAGAGCCATTTCCATTACCTGTTCATCGGCAGCTGTTTTTACATAAGCAGGAATGGTTCTTAATCCAACTAACTTCGAAGCTCTAAATCGACGCTCACCGGCAATAATCTGATACGTTCCATCATCGTTTTTACGTAAGGTAATGGGAGAAATAACGCCTAATTCCCGAATAGAAGTGGCCAATTCGCTTAAGGATTCTTCATCAAAATGTGTTCGGGGTTGGTTTGGATTCGCAAAAATCAAGTCTAATTCCACCTCACTAATAGACGAAGATCCGCTTGTGGTTATATTATCTGTATCAATTAATGCACCTAAGCCCCGACCTAATCCTGTATTTTTTGCCATATCTTCAATTACCAATTATGAATTCTTAATTTCCAATTTATTCAAAAAAATATTATTTACGCTTTTTTGCAATTAGCTCTTTGGCTAAATCCATGTAATTTATCGAGCCTTTCGATTCAGAATCGTATAATAAAACGGGTTTACCATGACTTGGAGCTTCACTCAATCTCACGTTGCGAGTAATAACGGCGTCAAATACCATGCCCTGAAAATGTTTCTTCACCTCGCCGTAAACTTGGTTGGCCAACCGCAAACGATTATCGTACATAGTCAGCAAGAAACCTTCAATTTCAAGCGTTGTATTTAGTTTGCTCTTTATAATTTTGATAGTATTCAGCAACTTACTGATTCCTTCGAGTGCAAAATACTCACACTGAACAGGAATAATCACTGAATCGGAAGCAGTGAGCGCATTTACAGTAATCAACCCCAACGAAGGTGAACAATCAATCAGAATATAATCGTAAAGTGATTTTAACGGAGTCAATAACTTCTGCATCACGCGTTCGCGGTTGTCCATGTTTAACATTTCTATTTCGGCACCCACTAAATCGATATGCGATGGAAGTATAAACAGATTTTCTACGGCGGTAGGATGAATTGCTTGTTTTGATGGCACATTATCAATCAAACATTCGTAAATAGTAAATTCTAATGTTCGAATATCAACACCTAACCCCGATGATGCATTTGCCTGTGGATCAGCATCAACCAACAACACTTTTTTTCCAAGCGTTGCCAGAGATGCCGCCAGATTAATCGCGGTTGTGGTCTTTCCTACTCCACCTTTCTGATTTGCTAACGAAATTATTCTACCCATTTTAAAAGGATTTTTTGAGATATTTATATTGTAATGGCATGAACGTACCTATTTTTAAAGTCAGTTTCGCCACCAAAACAACTTATTCTTTGAATTTAACGACAAGCAGTTGAATGCCATATTTATGAGTCGTTTCAACTGTTTTAAGTTACAGATTTGCAAAGGTAATAAAATAAATCCACCCATTCAATAAGCAAATCTTTCGGAAAATATAAATAAGGATTTTTAATAAAACTAACATATCGATGCTAAAAACCTATATATTTTTAATGCAACACTAAAGTAAAAAATAATGTTTAAAACAGATAAGATGATTATCTTTGTATCGATAAATAAAACAAACAGATGATTTAAAAGCATAGCTGATTAAACGATTATTGTTTTTAAACTGCAACTTGCAAAATTTCCAATCATAAGACTTATTTTCAAGTTATTATATTTCACATCTATGAAAATTCAGCATCCCCGAAATATTGTTTTTTCCACGGTAATATTACTTTTCATCGCCGTATCATTCTTTTACTTCTTTCGTATCGATTTAACATCCGACAAGCGATACAGCATTGCTGATCAGACTAAAAACCTGATGAGCAGTATTCAACATCCTCTGGAAGTTACGGTGTATCTGGACGGAGAATTGAATCCCGGCTTTTTACGATTAAAAAAAACCACTGCCGAATTATTGGACGAATTATCTGTTTATTCAGACAAACCAATAAACGTTCATTATGTAAATCCTTCGTTGGCCGATACACCCGAAGAAAGAGAGAAAAAATACACCGAACTTGCTACCCGTGGACTTATCCCCACGACTGTTTACGAACGGGACAAAGAAGGAAAATCTATTCAAAAAGTAATATTTCCGTGGTTAGAAATAAGCTATGAGGGACGAAAAGTATCTGTTTGTCTGTTGAAAAATATTTTAGGAAATTCGGGCGACGAAAATATCAATATTTCCATCGAAAACATGGAATTTGAAATCACCGATGGAATTCGTCGGGTTGTAAATACCGAAGTCCGTAAAATTGCCTTTATAGAAGGTCATGCCGAGCTTACAGAACCAGAAACGTATGACATTTGCAAATCGCTCAGCCGGTATTTTCAGATTGACAGAGGCGTTTTGGGGAGCAATGCATCCATCCTGAAAGATTACCAAGCTATTATTATTGCCAAACCAACGCAGCCTTTCAGCGAATCGGACAAATTCATTATTGATCAATACATTATGAATGGTGGAAACGTACTTTGGTTGGTTGATGGGGTTCGCATTGCTAAAGAAAATTTATCCACCATTGGACTTTCGCCCGCCATGGAACTGGATGTAAACCTCGGCGATCAGCTTTTCCGATATGGTGTGCGCATCAATCCTGTTTTATTACAAGATGTCCAATGTGCTTCCGTTCCGGTAAACATTGCTGCTCCAAATGCCACTCCGCAGTTTGAACCATCACCATGGTATTATGCACCGCTTCTACTTGCTTCGCCCGAGCATCCCATAACCCGAAACATCACCGAAGTTCGCTCCGAATTTTGTTCCGGCATTGACCTCGTGGGCGAAAATAAAAAAGTCAAATATCAATTACTTTTGGCAACTTCGGATAATACGCATATTGTGGGTACACCTACCACTATTGATTTGAGCCAGACACCCAAAGCCAATGACAAAACATATTTCAATCTGGGCTATGTGCCGGTGGCAGTAGCTATGGAAGGAAATTTTGACTCTGACTTTGCCAACCGGATGACACCAAAGGGGATGACAAACACCTTGCCTCCACGCGTAAAAAGTTTATATTCCCGCCAGATAGTAGTTGCCGATGGTGATATTATCAGAAATGAAACAGTGGGGAAAGGCGATAGTACGGCAATTCCGTTAGGGTTCGACCGCTATATGAACCAACAATTTGGAAATAAAGATTTTATTCAAAATGCCGTTTTGTATCTGACCGACAACGATGGTTGGATGCAATTACGTTCAAGAACGTTAAAATTACGATTACTGAACAAGAAAATTACCCAAAACGACCGCATCATCTGGCAACTCACCAATATACTGATTCCTATCGGATTATTGATTATTTTCGGAATTTTATATCAGGTGGTACGAAGACGAAAATATACGAAATAATTAAAGATTTTGGTGGTTATATTTGTTGTTAGGGGCAGTTTAAAAAAAGAATGAAAAAAGCAGTAATTATTTTGATTGTATTTGCATGTAATCTGACTTTAATATTCAGCCAAGACATCAAGTTTAAATGGAGTGTAAATCCATCCTTAGGAGGAGTAAGACACGAAGTTGAAATTGTGAAGCTTAATTCGAAATGCTATTTCCAGATTAAAAATACTTATACAAAGGAAATTCTTAAGAAAAAGATAACTATTGACGAATTTAATAGCTTTGATAACTTTCTAAGCAACTACGATTTTCCACACAGAGGAGGTGGATATTGTGATACTATACAAACATTTTTTGAAACAAAAATTCTTCCTGACACGAATTGGGTCTCTGTAAATGGCGACTCATTGAGAATAAAACAAATGCCTTACTATGTAGAAAAATCAAAATATCACGAGAAAACGACTGACGGTTTTTATGAATATGACAGAGTATCTAAAAAATGCTATACAATTATTCTTAAATGTAATAGTATAACCGATGGGACTACTTACAAAGGGGGATATGTTAAAAATGATTTGGTAAAAAATTATAGTTTACAAAGTTCAAGACTTTCTGCTGCTGATTATAAATTAAACAAGTTAGTACTTACTTTAGTTAAAAAGCACGACGTAAAAGGAGATTTATACAAACAACTGATATTTATTGAAAAAGACACACCAATTCCAGACAAGTACTTAAATAACAAAAAGCTGCGAAGAAGAGAAAATTATTGAAATGGAAACTTAAGCCGACACATTCTCTAAATAATAAACGTATCTTTGTATTCCCTAAAAACGACTTAATCAGCAATTGCATAAAAACGTATAATCACTTATTTCATGGAAAACCAGGACGCACAATTAAACATTGAACTTTCGGCAGAAATTGCTGAAGGTATTTACTCTAATCTCGCCATCATTTCACACTCAACTTCCGAATTTGTAGTTGATTTTATTCGCATTATGCCCGGAGCTCCCAAAGCAAACGTAAAATCGCGTATTATTCTTACGCCCGAACATGCCAAACGCTTACTCTTTGCATTGCAAGAAAATGTTTCAAAATTCGAACAACAAAATGGAAAAATAAAAATAGTGGATAATGGTTTTGTGCCACCCGTACCTATGGGTTTTGGAGGTGGAGAAGCCTGATAGAAAACTGAATTTTATTCATAAAGCAGTGATAGACAAGACAGTCTGTTGCTGCTTTTTTTGTTATATGTTTCCGATTTATTGTTTTTTGAAATTTTTTCGAACTTTTAGTCTTTAGAATCATTATAAATAAGTACCTTTGTGGCAAAATTATGAAGCTACATTCTAAAACAGTTTTTAGTTATTTTAATTTCGTTATTTCAATTAAATTTTACGACTGTACTTTTGTACCGAGATAAAATGACAACGATACTTTTTCATGAAAACAAGGTATAAATTTCTGATTATTTGTCTGACTATGCTTTTATGTTGTAAAGGAGCACTTGCACAGATGGATAGTTCAAAAAATGCATCACCTTTCAAATTTGAGGCATCTTATATCGGTGATGTAGTTAGCAACTTTAGCGGTGGAATAAAAAAGGGAACAGTTTATCTGGGTTTAGCCAATCTAAAAGCAGGATTTAATACCGAAACAGCGTTGTGGTGGAAAGGTGGTGAAGCATTTGTAAATATAGGAAATACACATGGTGGCGAACCTTCAGCATATTTAATAGGTGATTTTCAGGGAGTATCAAATATCGAAGCAGGTGATCTGACATTTTTGTATGAACTCTGGTATAGACAAGTACTTGGAAAAATGTCTTTTACTCTTGGTTTACAGGATTTGAACGCAGACTTTGCAACAAGTGAAAATGGTGCTTTGTTTACCAATAGCTCATTTGGAATTCAATCAAGTATCTCGGATAATACTCCGGTTCCTATTTTTCCACTTACTGCTTTAGGTGTTAATGTAAAATGGAATATCTCTAATGATTATTTGGCTCAAATAGCTGTTTTCGATGGGACTCCAGATGATTTTAAAACCAATCCTTACAATACTAATTGGAAATTGAGTAAAGATCAAGGATATTTAGTTGTAGCTGAATTTCAAGTAAAAAAGAGTTTGTTGAAAGGAAAATCAGGAATGTATAAGTTGGGAGTTTATTTTCATGAACATAACGATTCGATAGCTCTAGAACAGGAAAACGGCGGCATTTATTTAACTCTAGATCAGCAGATAACAAAAAATATATTTGTCTTTTCGCAAATTGGTCTCAGTCCTAAAAAAATTAATAAAAACAACCATTTTTATAGTTTCGGTCTGAATTGCAAGAACTTATTTCGGAATCGACCCAACGATATGTTAGGAGTTGCAGTAGCTTATGCAGGGATTGACAGAAATGCAGTTGGAAGCGAAACGGCGTTGGAGTTAACTTACAGGTTCGAAGTTTGCAAAAATATTTACATTCGACCTGATATTCAATATATTATTAATCCGGCAGGAACAGATGTAAAACTTGACAACGCATTTGTCGGATTTATCCGTTTTGGAGTAAATTTTTAAATACAAGGTATAATTAGTTTAGTTTTAGAAAATGACAACAAACAATTCTTATCTTTCAGATATAAAAACAGGCGATGAAGCCATCATCACCAAAGTACTTGGTCATGGAGCTTTCAGAAAACGCATTACCGAAATGGGCTTTGTAAAAGGCGAAAAGGTAACAGTAATCAAAAATGCACCTTTGCAAGACCCTGTTGAATATGAAATTATGGGCTACAAAGTTTCGTTGCGCAGAAGCGAGGCCGAACTTGTAGAGGTAATTTCAATTGAAGATGCAGCCAGTTTATCCGAAATTAAATTTGAAGGTACAATTGACGAAAACACGTTGAAAGTGTCGGCATTGAAAAAAGGGAAAGTCATTAATGTGGCGTTGGTGGGAAATCCAAACTGCGGAAAAACAACTCTTTTCAACTATGCTTCCGGTTCGCACGAGAGAGTTGGAAACTACAGTGGTGTAACGGTAGATGCCAAAGAAGCTGAACTGAAAAAAGAAGACTATACGTTCAAAATTGTTGATTTACCAGGGACCTATTCTATTACAGAGTATTCGCCCGAAGAACTGTATGTACGGACTCACATTATGGACAAAATGCCGGACATTGTGATAAACGTGATTGATTCGTCCAACCTCAAACGCAATCTTTTTCTTACTACACAGCTGATTGACATGAATATAAAGGTAGTTATTGCCTTGAACATGTATGATGAGTTGGAAAAGAAAGGAGTGAAATTCGATTACGATGGATTGGGGGAAATGTTAGGAATCCCAATTATTCCCACTATTGCGTCAAAAGGTATTGGCATTGATGAATTGTTCGATAAATTGATTGATGTATATGAAGATCGTGATCCAAGTGTGCGTCACATTCATATAAATTACGGACAGCTTATTGAAGATTCCGTAAAAAAAATACAACGTGAAATCTGGAAAAACCCTCAAATTACCGATAAATTATCCTCCCGTTATGTGGCTATAAAATTACTGGAAACTGACAAAACTACGCTGTCGAAACTTGAAAATTTGAGTAATTACGGACAGATTAAGGCTTTAACTACTCAGACTATTGCCGAACTGGAAAAAGAATACGGTGAACGGTCGGAAACGATTATTACAGATGCAAAATATGGTTTTATTGATGGTGCACTTAAGGAAACTTATCGTGAACCAAAAAAGGACAGGTATGAAGCAAAACGGGAACTGGATGATGTTTTGACACATAAATTCTGGGGATTTCCCATTTTTCTGTTCCTAATGTGGTTGATGTTTCAGGGAACATTTACATTGGGCAGTTATCCAATGGAGTGGATTGACTCCGGTGTTAAATGGCTCAGTGAATTCCTAAAAAATACCATGCCTGTGGGTCCTTTGCGAGATTTAGTGGTGGATGGAATTATTG
>Ga0302288_1001053_pt1 | contig 19118 bp, 15 predicted proteins | sample III_Fen_N1_1_FD_194549 | JGI IMG/M metagenome (GOLD analysis project Ga0302288, IMG submission 194549) | Peat permafrost microbial communities from Stordalen Mire near Abisko, Sweden - III_Fen_N1_1 | ecosystem: Environmental > Terrestrial > Soil > Wetlands > Permafrost | place: Sweden: Abisko...
AGAAATGGACCACCACCAGGCTCACCTACATTTTTTACCATTCCACAGACACGCATTGGACGATTTAATTTATTGTATAGATACCTGCGTAATTCATCATTTGATAGTTTTTCTAATCCATCAGAATGGTTGTTCAGCCGTTTTTCGCAAAACTGTGAAATAACTGAAAGTTTAGCTGAAGAGATTGATTCGTTTTCAAGTTCTTGTAAATAACTGAAACTTTGTTTTTGTAAGTTTATCAGTATTCCGGCAATAACTTTCTTGTAAATAACTGTCAATTCTTTAAGTGAATCGGGTACTATATTATCTATGTTTTTAATAAATATAATATCGCCGTTCAGATCATTCAGATTTTCGATAAGTGCACCATGTCCACCGGGACGGAAAACCAAAGATCCTTTCTCACGAAAAGGCTGATTATTCTCATCTGCAGCTATTGTGTCTGTAGATGGTTTCTGTTCTGAGAAACTTACGATATAACTCACACCATATTTTTTTTCGAAAGCGTTGAGCGATTCATTCAGATGTTTTTCAAACAGCAGGCGATGCTCTTTGGATACAGTGAAGTGGATGTTGACGTTATTGGACTTATTTTTAGCATACAAAGCTCCTTCAACAAGGTGTTCCTGTAATGGTGTGCGTTTTTCAATCGGGTAGGAGTGGAAGCGCAATAAACCTTTGGGCAAAGAGCCATAATTTAAACCGATCTCCAGCAAAAGATTTGCAACAATGGGTTTGTATTGTTTGTTGAGAATTAATTCTTTGATGGATAGTTTGTTGTTATTTATGCAAGTGCTATTCAACTCATTATAGAATGCAAATTGCTCAATTTTATTGAAAAATGTATTTTCAAATTCGTTTTGTGGTTCGTTTTTATCACTTTCCAAAAACTCAAAAAGATCTTTGAACATTCTGCTGGCAGCGCCTGAAGCCGGAACAAATTTAATGATGGTTGCTTCGGTCTGAAGATACTCATCCCATTGTTTTAGAGTAATTTTTACGTCATCCTCGTTTACTTGTGCAATTCCTTTTTCAGGCTCAGCAGCACTTATTATTTTTAGGAATGGAAATCCTGCAGCAAAGGAACGGAGTTGTTCTTCAATCTGTTCTGTAGAAATTCCACGTTGTTGTAGTATTGTATTATCAGCAGAGTTAAGCATATATAATTTTTTTTGATTTAATTTATTCGGCTAATTGTAATTTTAGAGAATCTATATCTTTTTTTCTGGTATTTAATTCTTCGATGTAACTGACAAGTCGCATCACCGAATCGTAATTAGACATAGGTAATTCCCCTAAAAGTGAGAGCGATGTTCTGGCGTATAATAAGGCACTATCTAAATCACCGGTAATTTCATAGGCTATCGCTAAATTGTTAGCAGCGTGAGACTTGGTCAAACGACTTCTTTCTGTGTTGTAAGCAGATTCCCATAAGCTAATGGCAGATTTCCAATTTTTTACATAAACAGAATCCATTCCTTGTTTCATTGTTTTATTTTTACTGTCGTAAAAATATCTATCTACTTTATCCCAATATGGAATGAACCTGTCTACACATTTACGACCTACTGATAGTGCCCCATCTATCAGAGCATCAGTTCTTTTTGGCAACTCTCTTACTGCTTGTTTTATATTGTCCGAACTTGATTCCCAGGTAACAACATCCTTGAATTTTACTTTGGTTACATCCGGTTTGTTTAAATAGTGAATGCTCCAGGTACTTTCAAACTGAAGCTCAATAGTTGCTATGAAGGTATTTTTGTCTATTGCGAAAGACTCTACGTACGACTCATACATATTGTCTATCACTTGTATTTTATCAAGCGAGAGAATAACGTTGGCATGGTTAGCTTGACATAAACTTTTGACACTATTTGCGTCTAATTCGGCAATTTGGGAAAAATCGTTACTTTTATTAGTCGAATTGGGTATGAGATTAATTGTGGTAAAAAAATCTTTTCCTTCCACATCTTCCAAAAGTGCTCCCAAACAATATATAGACAGACTATCTGTAGGAATGTTCACGCTCTTTGCTTTCTGATTTAGTTGTTCGGTTTTATGCCCCTGATATGGCGGTTGTACAACGGTGTTATTGACAAGAAGCAGGTTGTTTGCTCCGGGAGCAAAGGCTACCTGAGCAGGACGGAGAACATCCAATGATGTATAGAGTAAAGGAGTACTACAAGATGTTATAAAAACAACTCCAAAAGTAAGGAGAATGCATTTCAGTTTTTGAGTTCTCATAATTGATTTTGGTTATTTCACCGTAAAAATAGAAAAATAATTTTATAAATCCAGCTCTAAACCATCGTAAGCCAGTTGAATATTCTTTGGTAATTGTTGGTTCACTATTTCGTGTAAATGCATATGATGATTCATATGTGTGAAGAAAGTTTTTTTAGCGCCAATTTTTTCGGCAATCTCTAATGCCTCATTAAGCGAAATGTGAGATATGTGTGGCTCTGGACGTAATGCATTTAATACCAAAATATCCAAATTCTTAAGCTTTTCAATACTGCTTTCTTCAATAGTTTTTACGTCAGTAAGATAAGCAAAACTGCCAATTCTAAATCCTAAAATTGGTAATTTGGCATGCATAACTCTTATTGGTTGGATTTTTAAATTGTTTATAAAGAATGAATTTTCATTTATTTCTTGTAGCTCAATCACAGGAGATCCCGGGTATCTTTTTTCTCCAAAACAATAAGGCATATTTTTTTTTATTACATCACATACTTTTTTTTCAGCATAAATCAGGGATTTCCCCAAAGGGCGTAAATCATCAATCCCACCAACATGATCATAATGTTCATGCGTAATCAGTACGCCGGATAGTCTGTCAATTTTGTTTGTCAACAGTTGTTGTCGCAAATCAGGTCCGGCATCAATTAAAATCTGAGATTCTCCTTCTCGGATTAAAACAGAGGCTCGTAATCGCTTATCTTTTTTATCTGTAGATAGACAGGTTTCGCAGGTACAACCAATTTGTGGAACGCCAGTTGAAGTTCCGGTACCAAGAAAAAGAATATTCATAATTAATCAGAAATTTTCAGTTCATAGTCTTTGTTACGGATTATGACGACACATCAGAGTTTCATCCTTATACGCCATTCCTGGGGATAAAGATTATTACACCTGTTTCCCATGTTTTTTAGCCAGCCTAAAGCTTGTCCTTTATAACAAACCAACAGGTAACCTCGTTTACTATCAGGTAGAAAAATAGCTTCTTTTTTCAAAAATAAAATTGCAGTGTTTAAATCAACTTCCACTGTCTCCACCGATTCTTTATCAAGTTTCTTTGATAAGGCTATACTTGCAGAAGGTATAAAGTCCGTTCCTTTCATCTCACCTAGCAATATACCGGAATGCATACATTTAAGATGTTTGCTGATTAATAAGTAATCATTAAGCCTTTCGGATGAAAATGCATTGAGCCTATTGTTATCACTGATTATTGTCCATTTGTTAGTGTCGGTTAAGGATAAAGTTGGAATGTTATTTAATGCTACAATTTTTATGCCTTTTTTATCAGTCTTAATCTTATTGCCTGTTTTATTTGTTTGTGCAGTTTTCCTAACCACAGAAATAAAGAATCCCTCACCTTTTGTTTTGTGAGGATAAAATCTGTAGCCATAATCGCTACTTGTGATGTCGGTATTTGCCTGTAAATCAATTTTCAGGAGTTCAGCCCCAAGTTCTTCGCATATCCAACGCACATTATCTTCATTTTCCTTCCGGTTAAAAGTGCAGGTGCTGTAGACCATAATGCCTTCTTCCATGAGCGAGTTCCATACGGAGCTAAGTATCTCACGCTGGCGCGCTGCACATAAACTTACATTGTATTCCGACCACTCGTTAATGGCTCCTGCATCTTTACGAAACATTCCTTCGCCAGAGCAAGGGGCATCTACAACAATTGCATCAAAAAATCCCGGTAGGTTAGAAAAATCGCTGGGTTCGTTATTCGTTACTACAACGTTTGGATTTCCCCATTTAATAAGATTTTCTGCCAAAATATACGCTCTTGATCGGATAATTTCATTGCTTACTAACAAGCTGTTTTCCGATAATGCCTGAGATAGAAGAGTCGATTTTCCTCCGGGTGCAGCACACAAGTCCAGCACTGTTCGTGCCTCTTTGAAATGTTGTATAAGGGCTTGCTGGAGAAACATGGAACTGGCTTCCTGCACGTAATAGACTCCGGCATGAAAAAGCGGATCGGCAGTAAATAAGGGGCGCTCATCCAAATAATAACCAGTTTCACACCAAGGAACCTGATTTTTTGATGGCGCATAATCCATCTTGTTGTTAACTCTAATGCTTGTTGGAGGGGTTTCACCTAGAGCTTTTTCAAGTGCTCCAAAATCATCTCCCAGTAATTCGGTGGTACGTCTAATAAAGGCTTCAGGTAAAGTCATTGAATCGATTCTTATTTTTTAGCTGGCTTTAATTTATAGTTGATAATCGTAAACGATTTTGATTGTATATATTCAAAAAAAGAAAGCAGTGAAGTTGTTAGTCACTGCTTTCCGGATAACTTATGAAAAAAATTATGCTTTACTTGAATCAAGTATGCTGATTGCCATTTCGAGAATTTTAGTGTCATCCAACATTACCAATCCTCCATCCGGCCCGGGTTCTATATGTACTCCGCAACTTTTGCCATCTTTGTAGTCGTGTCCTCCAAAATAATTACGCACTGTTTCTTTTTCCAGACCAAGTTCTGAAGCGATCTTAGTCATACTTCCGCTTGGAAGAGCATCTTTCACCCTCCTCAGCTCGTTGAATGTTATCGTTTTTGTCATGACATTAAGTATTAGAATTGTTTGTAAAAGTTTTCTAAAAGTGCAATAAACGTAATGTTTTCTTTTTAATTTACAAAACAATTACAGGAATATTTTTCTGAAAAATACTTAACGAGTTTTAAGACAGTCACTAACGTGCAGATTATTAATGTTGTGTATGTTTGGTTCTGTTATGAATTTTTGTTAGACTGCATTTGAAGATAGAATTCAGCAATAGTTTTTATTCCTTTAAAAAATAAATCAATGGGGAAATTTTCATTGGGAGAGTGAATAGCATCCGATTCAAGCCCAAAGCCCATTAAGATAGGTTTTACTTTAAGTATTTGTTCGAAAACAGGAATCACACCTATGCTTCCTCCACGGCGTACAGGCAGAGGTTTTATTCCAAAAACTTTAGTATAGGCTGCTTCGGCTGCTCTGTATTCAGGAGAGTCTATAGGGCAAACGTAGCTTTGAGCTCCGTGCAAAAAATCCACTTTTACTTCTACGTTCTCAGATACAATTTGCGTAATGTGTTTGGTTACCAGTTCAGCAATTTTTTCGTATTGCTGATGAGGCACTAAGCGAGCCGAAAGCTTTGCATAGGCTTTTGACGGGAGAACGGTTTTTGTTCCTTCGTCAGTATAACCGCCCCAAATACCGCATACATCCAATGCAGGGCGTATACCGGTACGCTCTATGGTGCTGTATCCTTTTTCGCCCGATACGTTCTTGATGTTGAGTTTTTTCTTATAATCTTCTTCGTCGAATGGTATTTGTGCTATAAGTTCTCGTTCGTAATCAGAAACTTCTTCCACGTCATCATAGAAATTCGGAATGGTTATTTTTCCATCCGAATTGGTGAGTTGAGCCAAAATCTTGGTTAGCTCCATTATGGGATTGGCAACCGCACCACCAAAAATCCCCGAATGTAAGTCTCTGGATGCTGAAGTGACTTCAATTTGCCAGTAAGCCAACCCTCTTAATCCTGTGGTGATACTTGGTGTTTTTGCAGATAACATGCTGGTGTCTGAAACCAGAATAGTATCACATCGAAGCATTTCGGCATTTTTGCTACAGAATTTTTCTAAACTTACCGAGCCAATTTCTTCTTCACCTTCCAGCAGAAACTTTACATTATACTTCAATTGATTGGTTTTGACAAGATATTCAAAAGCTTTTGCGTGCATAAACGATTGACCTTTATCATCATCTGCTCCTCTGGCAAAGATTCTACCGTCTCTTATTTCTGGTTCAAATGGTGCTGATTTCCATAACTCAAGAGGTTCAGCCGGCATTACATCATAATGTCCGTAAACCATTATTGTTGGCCGATCAGGGTCTGTCACTTTGCTAGCAAATACAATTGGATTGCCATCAGTAGGAAGTATATTTGCTTCATCCACACCTGCTTCGAGCAACAGTTCTTTCCATCTCTGAGCACATTGATGTATATCAGCTTGTCGGTGACTGTGAGCGCTTACGCTAGGTATTCTGATAAGGCTGAATAATTCTTCAAAAAAACGATTTTGATTTTCAGTTATATAGGAGTTAATGTCTTTTTCCATAATGCTGGAGAATAATGATTTACGACTAAACGTTAGTTCGTCGTTTTATTTGTATTTTGTTCAAAAAAGTATTTTGCAAAAATACAATTTATTATTTATCGTGAGGTGAGGTTGAAGTGAGATTTGTCGTTTACAGTTTTTCCTCAAAAACATATTATACTACTATGAATTACAAACAGGGAAATGTTTTTGAAAAAAACGCTTCGCCGGTTTGTTGTGGCGAAGCGATTTTTTAGTTATCTCTTAATTTGTTTTGCTTGTTAGTAATTAAATAATCAGCTTCTTGTAGCGGATTCGTTTCGGACCTTCGTCACCCAGACGCATCTTTTTGTTTTCTTCGTATTCTGAGTACGAACCTTCGAACACAAATACCTGTGAATTGCCTTCGAATGCGATGATGTGAGTACAAATACGATCGAGGAACCAACGGTCGTGCGATATAACCACGGCGCATCCGGCAAAGGCTTCCAGCCCTTCCTCCAACGCGCGCAATGTGTTCACGTCGATATCATTGGTCGGCTCATCGAGTAGCAGTACGTTAGCTTCTGATTTCAGTGTGAGAGCCAGATGAAGTCGGTTTCGTTCACCTCCGGACAATATACCACACAGTTTTTCCTGATCGCCACCGGCAAAGTTGAAGCGTGATAGATAAGCGCGGGCATTAATTTCTTTGCCTCCAACACGTATAAATTCTGTTCCTCCGGAAATAACCTGATAAACAGTCTTTTCTGGATCAATATCTGCGTGGCTCTGATCTACATAACCGATTTTCACCGTTTCTCCAACTTCAAATGTTCCCTTGTCGGCCTTTTCGAGTTCCATCATCAGGCGGAAAAGTGTGGTTTTACCCGCGCCGTTCGGACCGATAATTCCCACAATACCATTGGGTGGAAGCATAAAGTTGAGATTTTCGAAAAGTAATTTATCTCCAAAGGCTTTCGAAACGTCAATAGCTTCAACTACTTTGTTGCCGAGTCGTGGTCCGTTTGGAATAAAAATCTCCAGTTTTTCTTCTTTTTCCTTTTGGTCTTCGTTTATTAATTTGTCATAAGCTTCCAGACGGGCTTTTCCTTTAGCGTGTCTGGCTTTCGGCGCCATGCGTACCCAGTCCAATTCGCGTTCCAGGGTTTTTCTGCGTTTGCTGGCTTGCTTTTCTTCGCTGGCCATGCGGGTGGTTTTTTGTTCCAGCCAAGATGTGTAATTTCCTTTCCACGGAATACCTTCGCCACGGTCAAGCTCCAGAATCCAACCCGAAACATTATCCAGAAAATATCGATCGTGGGTAATGGCAATAACAGTTCCGGTATATTGTTGTAGGTAGTGCTCCAGCCATTCTACCGATTCGGCATCCAAGTGGTTGGTTGGTTCATCGAGCAATAATATGTCGGGCTGACGAAGTAAGAGGCGGCAGAGCGCCACACGACGACGTTCACCTCCGGAGAGTACGGACACCAAAGCATCTTCTTCCGGACAACGAAGTGCATCCATAGCACGCTCCAATTTATTATCCAGATTCCACGCATCAGCATGATCCAGTAATTCCTGCAGTTCACCCTGACGTGCAATCAGTTTATCGAAATCGGCATCAGGTTCAGCAAATTGTTCGTTGATACGTTCGTATTCGGCAAGCATATCTACTATTTCCTGAACACCTTCCTGGACAATTTCTTTTACAGTCTTAGTCGGGTCGAGATGAGGCTCTTGTTCTAAGTAACCTACCGAGTATCCGGGAGAGAAAACCACTTCGCCATCGAACGTTTTTTCAACTCCGGCAATGATTTTCAGCAGAGTGGATTTACCTGAACCGTTGAGACCTATGATTCCGATTTTAGCACCATAGAAAAATGAAAGATAAATGTTGTTCAATACTTTTTTTTGTGGTGAAAATGCCTTGCTGACACCCACCATAGAGAATATAACTTTTTTATCGTCGGCCATATTATTGTATGTAATCGTTGAATTGTTTAACTGATTGATTGAAAATTCGGAGTGCAAATATACAAAGAAAGGGGGAATTGGAAAATGGGTAAAGAGTTGATTTTTTAATCAATAGTTTTCTATTTAATCCCACACGTATTTCCAGCTTCCATCTTTTTGTTTCTTCCATACGGTGTGAAAAATGCCTGTGAATTCTTTGGTACTTCCATCGACTTGTTTAAATTTCCAATTGTATTTTCCGTAGGTATAGGCCAACGTTCCGTCGTCGGAAATCTGAATGAAATCGGGTGTCCATTTTATGGTAGCGTTGCTGTAGTTTTTCAGTGCGTAAAAATGCCGGATACTTTCTTTACCGTAAATAAGCGAGTCGTTTCCCCTGTTTATTACTGCCATACTATCAGCAAACTGGTAGAAAGCTTCGGTAATGCCCTTGTCGTGAGCCATTTTTTCGAAAGCTTTTTCGGTTGAAGCTATCTGTTGTTTCCAGGTTTCGCAGCTTGCAGTCTGTTGTCCAAAGGTCGTCAAACTAAATGTGGACAAGATAATTAGTGCAATGATTTTATTCATAGTACAGTTTGTTTGTTGAATTCCTCCATCACTTTCCAAACCTGTTCCTTAATTTCCTGTGGAGTCGGATTTAGTTCTTCGGTAGTGAATGTTCCGTTTTCAATATCGATACGCTCAAAAACCATCAGGTAGAGTGCGAAAATAATTTCAAGGCTCAGCTGGCTCCTAGGTTCTAGTTGGGGTTTAATGCTTTGCATCACTTCGTACGTTTTTTTGCGATAGTCATCGGCTACAGCGTAAAGCTCACGAATCATTTCCCGAAAACCGGTTGTAATTTCAGCGCCCTGAGCCATTGCCAACAGATTTTCTCTGTTAAGTCCATTCTTAGCTATTAAATCGTCCGGAAAATAATTGAGATTATGGGTATGGTCTTTTACAAAATCCCGAATAATGTGTACCACATAGCTAAATACAGCACAGGGAGTTGCTACTTCTTTTACATCGTAGGCGGGTGCTGTGTATTGATCATCCGTTTTGGTTAATCCGCATAAATGCACAAAGATAGAAGCCGGAGCTACCGATGCACCACTGGCATAATCAAGATAATGTTGCAATGTTGGGAATCCATCGTTGTAAACATCATAAATCATCGATTTGGCAAAAGCTTCGAGCGGCCAGGCCGGGATATGAAATCGCTGAACTATCTGAATTATTTCGGTTTGCATGGGGCTGCTTTCTGATGCATTCAGAATGGTGTTAATCCACGTGTTGACCTCCCGTTCAAATTGGGCTTTATCTTCAATTGCAATGGTTTTGTGTTCTGTTTTGTAATTGTCAATGAGGTCGTCGATGGCACGCATGAATTTATAGCAAACTTTTGCAGCCTGATATCTTTCTTCGTCCCAAAAACGGGCTGCTATCAATATATTCGGATGGTCGATTATTTTGTCGAAATCGATGGAGTGGAAAATGTCAGTATAAGGTTTCATAGATTTAATTATAGACTCCTAGCCCCTGAAGGCGTCGTTTTTATATTTTTCATTATTTTCTCACTCGTTAGTTTAGCCGATAGCAGCACCAGCGGTACTCCGTTGCCCGGATGCGTACTTCCTCCCACAAAATAGAGATTCTTATATTTCGTATGCTGGTTATGTGGACGAAAATATCCCATCTGAAAGATAGTGTGGCTCAAACTACCGAATACGGAACCATTGGTAACATTGCAGTAGCTTTCCCATGTTTTTGGAAGGTAACATGTTTCAAACTTTATATGCTCTTCAATGTCGGTCATTCCGGCTTCTTTTAGCCGGCGGATTACTCCTTCGCGTGCCGTTTGTTTTAGTTTCTGCCAATCCTGTTCCGATTTTGCATCCAGTTGTGGTGCAGGGACAATGATTGACAAGGTATCTTCATTTTCGGGTGCTGCCGACTTATCGGTTCGTGTCGGAGCATGTATGTAAAAGCTGGGATTGTCTGATAATGATTTTTCATCAAAAATCTTCTCCATGCCTTGTTTGTAAGGATCGTTTAGAAAAATACTATGATGATCCAGCTGCGGATATACTTTATCCATTCCCCAATGAAAAACAATGGCAGAGCAGGAATATTCTTTCTTTTTCAACCGGGCAGCTACTTTTTTATCGGGTAACAGCTGCGAGTAAACATACGGTAAATCGGCGTTGGCTATTACCAGGTCAGCATTGATAGACTTACCGTTTTCCAGTTGAATTCCATTAGTTTTATTGCCACTTACAATGATTTTAGCTACCGGATTCTTGTAATGAAACTTAACTCCCAGCGCCAGAGCTTTTTCAAGAAGTTTGGTTACTACCTTGTGCATTCCGCTTTGGGGAAACAGTGCACCTTCGGTGATTTCGGTGGCGGGTAGCATAGAGAAAAATGCGGGCTGCTTGTAGGGGTTTTGCCCCACGTAAATATTCTGAAAAGTAAACGCCATTTGCAGACGGCGGTCTTTAAAAAAACGTTTGATGTAGTCAGTGTGTTTTATCCAGGTTTTCAACTTAATAAGCAACCATACACTCTTCAGATTTATAAACTGAAACATGTGATAAAAGTTCCTATTCAGCAAACCGTTCATCGATTGATGAAAGAAACCATAGCCTTCTTTTATGTATCGTTCGTAATGCGCATTGCTTCCGGGTTCTATAGCTTCCAGTTGCGATTTCATTTTCTCCGGTTTGCGGGTAAAAGCAAAGTCGGAGCCATCGCTGAAAAATAATTTATAAATAGGTTCCAATGAAGTAGTTTCAAGTTCTTTGTCCATGTCCATACCCAGTGCCGAAAAAACCTGTCGGTAAAGTGATGGCATGAGCAAAATAGTAGCTCCCAGATCGAACCGATGTCCGGCTTGCACCATTTGACCGCATCTGCCACCCGGGTTGGCATTTTTTTCATATACTTCTACGGCAAAGCCTTTTTGTGCCAGAAAAACTGCGGTGGCTATACCACCCACACCTGCACCTATTACGACTGCTTTTTTCTTCTCATTCATTGGTTTCTTATAACTCTGTTGCGTTTTTGCAAAGATACAAAAAAGCTGTAATGGAAAAGACTGTAGTAAACCATAAACATGCTTATGAAAAAAGATAGTGATAAAATGACTCTCAATCACTTTATCACTATCTTTCGTCTCATTTGTTGCGATATGATTACTCGGCTTCTTCGGTATCTGGCTGGCTTATTATCTCTCTGATTTTATCCAGCATTACTGCTTTTACAACCACTGTTCCGGCTATAAAATCGTGTGTCGAGCGTTTTCTGGCATTGGAAACCAAAACAATAAGTCCACTGAATGTCCATAGCCCGCTTAACCATGACTGCACCTGATTGGGAATAGGATTAATACTAGAAAGTAACTGATTTCTTTTGATAAATCCTAAACTTGTATAGGTAGCATCGTCAATCATGTTTAGTGTCAGAATCATTACATAAACACCCAGAATGGCCAGAAAAAATTCAACGGAATACCTGTAGCAGGCAGCACGCCAATCGATATCATCACCGTTTTTTTGTATTATTTTTATTCCCATAATCAATTTACCAGGTGTACCTCCGTAGATTTTTACCAGCACCACTTCGTAAATAACATATACGAGCAAGCTGGGTACAACGGCATAAAAATAGGCCGATTTACTTAAACCGTTCACGTACATTAAGAGCCCGATAATAGGCAACATTATAATGACATCTAAAATTTTGGCTGCTAAGCGAGGTCCAAATCCGGCATAAACTTCTCCGTTTAATCCGGGGAATCTTTTTGGCAATAGTTCATTTTTCATTTTTTCATTTTTTGTTAAGTATATAAATAGTTCGAAAATACAATATCAAATAACAGAAGGAATGTGATAATTTAGAGCGATATTTTTTATTCTTATAACTCAATGTGCAAATTTAATTATTATAACATTAACTTCAAAATATTTTGGAAGAAAAATAAATATGTTTTTTAGCATAAATAACAAAACCCCCGAAAGTACGAGGCTTTCGGGGGTTTTGCAAGACGAATGTTTTTTTTGCAGGTCAATGTTCTATTTCTTGTTTTGCATAATTGCTCTGAAAATTAAAAAGGAAATAATCATTACTGCCATTCCGGCCAGGAATCCTAAAATGGTATCCGTGTTTATGTTTCGGGCAAAAATTCTTCTGGATAGAACGGCAATCAGAATAAGTGATATGCCAATGGCTGTAATAACAGACTTTTGTGAACTGGATTTCATGAGTCTTTTTTGTTTCTCTGAATTACTTACAAGCTATAGATCAACTTTTGCTAGCGGTTGTTTTCAACCTTTTTTCAATTTCTTTTCTCTCTTTTCTTCCTTTTTTTCTTTTGGAGTTTTGAGAGGTTCTTTTTTTACTGTTTTCTTAGCGTCTTGAGATTTTGCCATGATTTCTACGTTTTAATAGTTAGTATTTGTGTTTAATTCCGCCAATTGGTCTGATAGTTACTTCCGCTGTTTTGTTTTATATTAGGCGAAGTAAGTGTTTGGTGAAAGATTGAAATTATTACTGTCCGAAAGGTTTTTGGTCGGTGCAAGTTACATTTTCGCCTGGCGAAACATGAAAGTAGTTGCAAAAATACTTATAATATTCGTAACGATAAGATGTTTCTTCCAGTTCATTACCATTTCCGCATTCCACGCCACCGTTTATCACGTTTAGGGTTGCTCCAAATCCTGGCACGCGTCCCTTTTGCAGGTCATTGGCGGTTGGCTTCCAGTTGCCTGTCATAATATCGTGGCACGATGGCTTCGGAAATTGTGGCGTCATCCAAAACCAAAGAGCCGATGCAAATGCTAATTCGCCGTCTTCTGCCAGTAATTCGGGATGCTGTAACAACGTATCTTTAGAGCCAAACCAGGCTTCGCTGAATTGTCCGTAGTTATAATTCCAGCTTAATTGTTTAGGACCGCGCCCGTAGTAGTATTTACCTGCCACGGGAGGGTAGTTTTTCTTCGTTGAATCGGCATACGGATTGATTATTCCTTTCTGATTTTCTTCAACATAGCGAAGTCCCCACTTGAAATAGCCGCCCGGAGCCTCCGCCCAGCCACCGCTTGTTTCCTGAGCAATGTTGGCCAAAAAAGCTGCCAATTCACGCTTTTGAGTTTCGGTATCGCCGTTCAAAAAATCGGGAAAATGTTTTGCCGCCTCTACCAATGCTTTGAATGAATAAAAATCGCCGGTTACTTTTAGCGGGTCAATGGAGTTGCATCCATATCGGTTCGGGAAAAGCTTATTCCACTTGGCTTCGCTCAGAAGTTTTGTCAGTTTGGTTTTTTTGTGTTCGATGTCCAACAGTCGTATTGGTTCTTTAGCCGAAATGGCAGTTTGCGAAAACCCGTTAATAGCAAGAATAGAAATGAAAATGATTAAAGTTTTTTTCATCGAAAAATAAGTGATGTTGATTTTATTTTCGGAGTTATATTTTTCCTTTAATCTTAAAATTTCCGCCAGGTGTATTGACCATCCAATTGGAAAAGACATTAATATAATTCCAGAACGAAAGTACTAAATTTTCAGGAATATCAAGTTCATGCAGCACTTTTTTATAACAATTTAGCCAAACCACTCTACCTTCGGGAGCAATGGAAAATTGAGAGTGCCGATCCATCATCATAGGTCTTCCTCTGTGTTGGTTGAAATAATCAGGTCCTCCACAAATCTGAATCATAAAATCGGCAGAGTTTTGTTTGGCTATTTCAAGTTCGGCATCGTCTTTTGGGAATAATTTTTTGATATCACTCTCACGCAGTAGGTCGTAATGTTTACTGACCATATTTCGTATCCCTTTTTCGCCAAGTGCTTTGTAAAAATCAGGATCCGGTTTCGTAACGTCGGGGCGTTCGCCAAATTGATAAGAGTTTATTTGTAAATCCATCGTGTTTGTATTTTTTGTTAGCGACATTTCATTTCTTTATACTGAAATAAATGCAATTAAATAACTCCATCCGGTGGTTGATTGTTCGGCTTTAAAGCAGATTAGCTATAGAATCTGTTCTATAGCTAATCCGGTTTTAGTTTGTTTGTTTGTTTGTTTATGATTAACAGGGTTTTTATCTAAAACATATAAATTGCCTGAGAACAAAAAAATATATCGGTGCGCTGCACCTCCTGATTCTACAATAAATTACGTTTCTACAAATAGCTCGGGACGCTGTCCCTTTGAGTTTTGTAAACTATAAGGTGCGGAGCACCAAAATCTTTGTAGAATAAAGTAGAAAAGAAATAGAAGAGGTGCAGCGCACCGACATATATTTTCTTCAATCAGGAATAGGCAACAAAACGGATATTCATTTGTTTTTTATACTTTAAGCTTTTCGTGCTTCAGGTTTTTTGCACAACCTATCCAGTCTGTTATGCTTTTGGCTATTCCGTCAGCATCCAGTCCCAGCATGTTGTAAAGTTCTTCGGGCGTTCCGTGTTCAACAAAGCTGTCCGGTATACCAAGTCGCTTCACCTGGGGCGTATAATTATGTTCCGACATGAATTCGAGTACTGCGCTACCAAATCCTCCCTGAATAACTCCATCCTCTATCGTTACTATTTGCTTGAATTTTTTGCCTATTTCGTGAAGCATTGCTTCATCAATCGGTTTAAGGAAGCGTATGTCATAGTGCGCAACGGATATTTCCCATTCATTTTCCATTTGTTCAATAGCCTTTTGGGCATTGGTAGCCATGGTTCCTATGGTCAGTATTGCCAAATCTTCACCTTCTTTCAGGCATTCTCCTTTGGCAATTTCCAATGCTTTCATGGGTTGGCGCCAGTCAACGATAGTTCCTTTGCCGCGCGGATAGCGAATAACAAAAGGACCCATGTCGGGCTGTTGGGCGGTGAACATCAGGTTTCTGAGTTCAATTTCGTTGCGCGGAGCAGCTATGGTCATATTAGGAATGCAACGCATGTATGCCAAATCAAATAATCCGTGATGTGTTGCTCCATCAGAACCGACTATTCCAGCTCTGTCCAGACAGAACACCACGTTCAGATTCTGCAACGCCACATCGTGAATCACGTTATCGTAAGCACGTTGCATAAATGAAGAGTAGATATTGCAAAACGGTAGTAAGCCTTCTTTAGCCATTCCGGCCGAGAATGTTACGGCATGTCCTTCGGCAATTCCCACATCAAAAACTCTGTTTGGCAACTCTTGCTGCATAAAAGTCATTGAACAGCCCGAAGGCATAGCTGGTGTTATTCCCACTATTTTTTCGTTGCTCAACGCCAATTTTAGCAAGGTTTTTCCGAAAACATCCTGAAAGAGTGGGGGAGTAGGGGTGCCGGGAACACAAGTGCTTCGTTCTCCTGTTTCTACATTAAATTTACCCGGTGCATGCCAAAGTGTTGCTGATTTCTCAGCCGGTTCATATCCTTTACCTTTTTTTGTAATGACATGCAGTACTTTTGGCCCTTTGAAATTCTTGATTTCGGACATTATGCGTACCAATCCATCTACGTCATGACCATCCACCGGTCCAAAGTAGCGGATATTCATTCCTTCGAAGATATTATTCTGGTTGGATAGGGTTGCTTTTACGCTGTTGTTGAATTTCGTTATCCGATGAATGTTGTCATCGGTAATAATATTCATTTTTTTTAGCAGATTGGCAGCTTTAAACCTTATCTTGTTGTAGGTTCGCGAAGTAGTTATATCCACCAGATATTGCGTAAATCCACCCTGTACAGGGTCTATAGCCATCTGGTTGTCGTTCAGAATAATCAACAGGTTGTTCTTGTTTACCGATGCATTGTTCAATCCTTCGAATGCCAAACCGCCCGTCATGGCCCCATCTCCGATGACTGCCACCACATTCCGGTTTTTCTCTTCTTTAAGCAACGAAGCTACAGACATACCCAGTGCTGCCGATATGGAGGTGGACGAGTGCCCCACACCAAAAGAGTCATATTCACTTTCTTTAGGCGTAGGAAAACCACATAAACCTTTAAACTGTCTGTTAGTATAAAATTGATCACGTCGTCCGGTCAGAATTTTATGTCCGTAAGCCTGATGACCGACATCCCATACAACGCGGTCGCGAGGCGTATCGAAAACGTAATGGATTGCCACTGTAAGTTCAACTACACCCAGATTAGAACCTAAATGTCCTGGATTTTTTGATACTTCATCGATAATAAACTGTCGAAGATCATCGCAAACTGCCGGAAGTTCATTTCTGCTAATTGCTTTTAAATCAATAGGTGAGTTTATGTGGTTAATATATTGATAGTCTCTTTTTTCCATGATATTGTCAAAATAGCTTACAAAAATAATATAAATTTGCCATCATTTTCCATCTTAGGCCGCTTATCTTTGTGGCAGATATATTTTTCATATAACACATTCGCACCAAAATTGCTCATTTTATATTGAATAATGATTTTTTCGAATAAAATAAGCCTAATTCCTTACAATCTATACAAAAATGACAATTATTTCTTCCAAACTATTTGAGGTTTCAATTTCTTGCCTTATCTTTGCAGCCGAAAAAACATACAAAAATGACTTCTCAACGCATTTATACTATTCTCGTACTCGTCGTGCTTCTTTTGGTCAACAATCAGATGTGAGATGGTTACGTGTATAAATGTATGTTAAATACAAAAAACCTTTCTCACCATAACGGAGAAAGGTTTTTTATTTATGAAAACTACCCAAAACTCTAAGCAAGGTTTGGGAAAATAAAACAATAGAATTACTAACTAATAAAATTCCCCTTTTGGGGTTCGGGGTTATATGAAAAAAGATTTACGCAGTTTAACCACAACCGGTGGTCGTAGAATGGCCGGAGCCCGCTCGCTTTGGCGTGCCAATGGGATGACTGATAGCCAGATGGGAAAGCCAATTATTGCGATTGTAAATTCGTTTACGCAGTTCGTTCCCGGGCATGTCCACTTGCACGAAATTGGTCAGAAAGTAAAAGCAGAAATAGAAAAACTTGGTTGTTTTGCAGCCGAATTCAATACTATTGCCATTGATGATGGAATAGCCATGGGCCACGACGGAATGCTTTATTCTTTGCCTTCGCGTGACATTATTGCTGATAGTGTGGAATACATGATAAATGCTCACAAAGCCGATGCGATGGTTTGTATCAGCAATTGTGATAAAATTACACCGGGAATGTTGATGGCAGCTATGCGATTAAACATTCCGACTGTATTTGTTTCGGGTGGACCGATGGAAGCAGGAGAATTAGATGGAAAACATCTTGATTTAATTGATGCCATGGTTCAATCGGCCGATGAAAGTGTTTCAGATGACCAGGTAAAACGCATTGAAAATGCAGCTTGTCCAACTTGCGGTTCCTGTTCGGGAATGTTTACAGCCAACTCCATGAACTGTTTGAACGAGGCTATTGGATTGGCTTTACCCGGTAATGGAACTATTGTTGCAACTCACGCAAACAGAACTCAACTTTTTGTAGATGCAGCCAAGCTGATTGTTGAAAATGCCAATAAATATTATTTCAAAGGAGATGACAGTGTTTTGCCACGTTCTATAGCTACCCGCGAGGCATTTTTGAATGCTATGAGACTGGATATTGCCATGGGTGGTTCTACCAATACTGTTCTTCACATTTTAGCTATTGCTCATGAAGCGGAAGTGGAATTGACAATGGACGATATGGATTCACTTTCCCGACATACGCCTTGTTTATGTAAGGTGGCTCCAAATTCACAGAAATATCATATTCAGGATGTAAATCGTGCAGGTGGAATCTTGGGGATTTTGGCTGAACTCAGCAAAGGCGGTTTGCTTAATACTTCTGTTCGTCGTGTGGACGGATTGACTTTGGGTGAAGCTATCGAACAATTTGATATTACGAGTCCTAAGGTTACAGCCGTAGCAATTGAAAAATATAAAAGTGCACCCGCTCACAAATTTAATTTGGTGATGGGCTCGCAACATACGCAATATCCCGAACTGGACGGTGACCGAGTCAGTGGCTGTATCCGCGATGTGGAACACGCTTATACCAAAGATGGTGGTTTGGGAATTTTGAAAGGGAACATTGCAGTCGATGGATGTGTTATTAAAACCGCCGGTGTCGACGAAAGCATTTGGAAATTCAGCGGACCAGCTAAAGTTTTCACTTCGCAAGATACAGCATGCATTGGTATTTTGAAAGGCGATGTGGTTTCGGGTGATGTGGTGGTGATCACTCACGAAGGACCAAAAGGAGGACCGGGGATGCAGGAAATGTTATACCCAACGTCTTATATCAAATCAAAACATCTTGGAAAAGAGTGTGCTTTGATTACCGATGGACGTTTTTCAGGTGGTACATCTGGTTTGTCTATCGGACATGTATCTCCGGAAGCAGCTGCCGGTGGAAATATAGGATTGATTCAGAACGGTGATATTATTGAAATTGATATTCCAAATCGTTCTATCAATGTAAAAGTAAGTGAGGAAGAATTGCAAAAACGCCGGGAAGCTGAATTGGCTCGTGGCAAAGATGCATTCAAACCTAAAGATAGAAATCGTGTCGTTTCAAAAGCCCTTCGTGCGTATGCCAGCTTGGTAAGCTCGGCCGACAAAGGTGCTGTGAGAATGATAGATTAATAGTTGAAAATTGAAAATTAATAGTTAATAGTTGACGAAATTCTCCAAGGATTTTGAAAGTTTACTCGTTTACTATTTACTCGTCTACTGAATATTATGGAAAACAATAAAATAACAGGAGCTCATGCATTTATGCAGTCGCTTGTAAAAGAAGGTGTTGATACCATATTTGGTTATCCTGGCGGTGCAATTATGCCCGTTTTTGATGCGCTTTACGATTACGACAAACATATA
>Ga0302288_1001061_pt1 | contig 19065 bp, 21 predicted proteins | sample III_Fen_N1_1_FD_194549 | JGI IMG/M metagenome (GOLD analysis project Ga0302288, IMG submission 194549) | Peat permafrost microbial communities from Stordalen Mire near Abisko, Sweden - III_Fen_N1_1 | ecosystem: Environmental > Terrestrial > Soil > Wetlands > Permafrost | place: Sweden: Abisko...
ATCAATTAGAGTTGGGATATTTTCAAGAGTTTTTTCAGGAGCTTTCAAAGGGTTACCTACAGTACCCTTCGACAAAATTAAACCGCCACGTGGGCCACGCAAAGTTTTATGAGTCGTTGTAGTAATTACATGAAAGCCATAATCAAATGGATTTGCCGCGACACCGCCAGCGATTAACCCGGCAATATGAGCCATATCGGCCATTAGTAGTGCGCCAACTTCTTTACCAATAGCGGCAAATTTAGCGTAATCTAATTCCCTTGGGTATGCACTAAATCCAGCTAAAATAATCTTTGGCTTATGCTTTAATGCTAGTTCGCGCAATTCATCGTAGTCAATCTCACCCGTTTCGACGTCTTTCATCTTATATCGGATGAAATTGTATAGTTTAGCACTACGAGTTACCGGTGCGCCGTGAGTTAGGTGACCACCATGACTCAAATCCATAGCAATTACAGTATCACCTGGCTCGAGCCAAGCGCTATAAACTACTTCGTTGGCAGGTGCACCAGAGTGTGGCTGAACGTTTGCGTGGTCAGCACCAAATAGCTGCTTTGCACGATCAATCGCTAATTGCTCAACTTTATCGGTAAATTCTTGGCCACCATAGTAACGCTTACCTGGATAACCTTCAGAATACTTATTTGTGAAAACACTACCCAAAGCCGTAAGCACATCTCTACTGACATAATTTTCGCTTGGAATTAATTCCAAACCATCACGCTGTCTGGTCTCTTCACCGGCAATAAATTCTTCGATTAATTTGTCTACCATTACACCTCCTCTATTATTAATATCATTATACAACAATTGACTTTATATCATGACTGATATAACATTAGTACTATGACGAATGAAGATTACAAAACTAAAATTGGAAACTTAATTCAAGAGACAAGGCAGTCCAGGGGCATGACCCAGGCACAACTCGCCGAAGCCTTAAACACTAGTCAAAGCGCTATAAATCGCATCGAAAAAGGTGGACAAAATATCAGTCTTGAGATGTTAGCTAGGATTAGCGATGTTCTTTCAAGCGAGTTAGTTAGTTTAAACAAAACTGGCAAAATTAATTTTCGAATTAACGGTGGTAATAAATTATCCGGCGAAATCGAAGTTAAGACCAGTAAGAACGCAGCCGTTGGCTTACTTTGCGCTAGCTTATTGAACCATGGCACGACAACGATCCGCCGTGTCGCCAGAATCGAAGAAGTTTATCGAATTATCGAAGTGCTACAAAGTATCGGCGTAAAAGTTCGTTGGCTTAACGAAAAAAACGACCTTGAGATTATTCCGCCAGCACGACTAAAACTTCAAAATATGGACATTCAAGCTGCTAAAAAAACTAGAACTGTTCTGATGTTCTTAGGACCTCTACTCAATCAATATAGCGAATTCGACTTGCCTTTTGCTGGCGGCTGCAACCTTGGAACTCGTACAGTTGAACCGCATCTTACCGGGCTAGCGCCTTTCGGCATGAGCGTTTCAACTACAAACGAAAACTATCACATAAGCGTTAATCGAAAACCGCTAGATGGTCCAATTCTATTGACGGAACGTGGCGATACGGCGACCGAAAATGTCATTATGGCCGCTGCGCTATATGATGGCGAAACTATAGTTAGGAATGCCAGCCCTAATTATATGGTTCAAGACGTCTGCTTCTTCTTGCAAAAACTAGGCGTTAAAATCGAAGGTATCGGCACGACAACCCTAAAAATTCATGGCGTTCGCAATATTAACAAGAATGTTGAATATTACCCAAGTGAAGATCCAATCGAAGCCATGAGTTTTATCGCCGCTGCTGTTGTCACTGATTCTGAAATAACCATAAAACGTACTCCAATTGAATTTACAGAAATTGAATTGGCAATATTAAAGGGTATGGGGCTTAAATTTGAAGTTAGCGAAGAATACAAAGCTCGCAACAACGAAACGCGGCTTGCTGATATTAAAATTATGCGCTCAAAACTATTTGCGCCAAAAGACAAATTACATTGCATGCCCTTTCCTGGCGTTAACATGGATAATCTGCCATTCTTGGGCCTAATTGCAACCGTCGCTAACGGTCGAACTATGGTTCACGACTGGTCATATGACAATCGAGCTATCTATTTTACAGAACTTAGCAAGCTAAATGCTAACATCGAGATGGTCGACCCACATCGCGTATATATAACTGGACCAACAAAATGGAAACCAGCCGATGTCGTAACACCCCCAGCACTAAGGCCGTCTGTAGTCATTATGTTAGCAATGCTAGCTGCACCTGGCTATTCGATACTGCGCGATGTATATTCCATAAATCGTGGTTATGAAGATTTTGCCAACCGATTGAACACTCTTGGCGCCGATATCGTCACATTGCGCGAGATATAAACCCCTTAAGCGTAAGGGTTATATGAACGCGTCGGTGGTTCGCTAAAATGCTTTTTGGGTGAATTTATAGATGGTCTGATTGTCGAGCCAGGTTGAATTGACTGGGCCCGTAGGGTTGCGTATGAGCTACCGACAAGCGAGCGGTTATAACCCTTGATAAGTTGCCTGTTTAAATCAGTTTGAAGTCTTTTGTTAAAAGATTCTGCGCTTACAGACCCAAGGCGATTTCCGACCGCAACCTGAGCAAAGCCACTACTGTGAAAATGTTTATTGTCATTATTTTTTACTATGTGATTATTTAAATCCATGGTGATTGTGGTTATATTATAGCAAATTAGCAAGAGATAGAAGTAGATGTATAATTTTTCGGGCAGAGTTCAGGCGGTCGCCCGCTTTGGGCGGGCTTCCTATTTCCGCTCATTCACGAAAAAATGTAAACACTTTTTCGTTTCAATCGCTTCACTAACTCTCATCTACTCGTTTCACTCGCCTGATGAGAGTTCAATCCCCCACTGCCTCGAATACCAATAAAAATATCGTACACTAGATACGATATTTTTATTGGTGCGGGCAGAGAGAATCGAACTCTCATCACTTGCTTGGAAGGCAGGTATATGAGCCATTATACGATGCCCGCATGTGCATTCATTATACCAGGGGTTGATAAGAGTGAAAAGTGCCAATGTGTATTTTCATATCGACGCATATCTGTTACAATAACAAAGTTAAATTACAATTTGGCGAACGTAGCTCAGTTGGTTAGAGCGCCGGTCTGTGGATCCGGAGGTCGTGGGTTCAAAACCCATCGTTCGCCCCAAATTAATAAAATCAGGCTTTGGCCTGGTTTTATTAATTTTATGGTGGTTGATTTGTTTTTAATCCACGACCTGTCGTGGGTGAGAAGTGCAAGTCTGCAGTTCGCAAGGAAATTTCAGATGGCAACTAGTTGTCAATCTTGAAATTTCGGGGTCGCGCTTGCGTGACCAAAACCCATCGTTCGCCCCAAATAAAAAGATAGTCATTCGTGACTATATTTTTATTTGGATCGAATTTATGTTTTAACCCACGACAGTCGTCGGTGAGACCCGCAAGTCTGCGGGTCGCAAGTCCGGAAACAGATTCGAAGCTGTGCTTCGAGTATGTTGAGGCAGGGTCGCGAAAAATTCTGGAATAATTTTATCGTGACCAAAACCCATAATTCATCCAAAAACAAAACCCATCATCCACTATATTTCTATCATTGCTTTTTTAGAAAATATATTGCACTATACATACATAAATAGTTGGGCGAAAGTCTGACTTTTTTGTACAAATTTGGAGGTGTTTTTATAGTGAGAATGACAAGAGTGATTTTTTCAGAAAAACTAGAAGATTTTATCCTGTACCTTCTTGATTCACCCGATCGCGAAATCACAATCGATGAGTTCATGCATTTAGCAAAACTCCTTAACGCATTCTGGTCGTATGATTACAAAGCGGCCAAGAACGGCAAACCAGGTCTGCACGCATTACTTAAATCAGGTCTTCATAGCGACGCCTTCCTCGTCTTGAAATTGATTTTGGAAGACGAAAGATTACTGAAATATTTTTCGAAGCTGATGTCGAATAAGCTTGAAAAGGCCTTTGAAGAATCTGGCAAAAAGCCCGACTTTGTGGTCGGAGTCCCGACCAGCGCAACAATGCTTGGCGAAGAAATCGGAAAGATGCTCGGAATTCCTTGCCTTAAAATGGGAAAAATCGACGGCAAAATAAAACTGATCGACCCAACACCCGACAACTCATTGCTGTTGATTATCGAAGATGTGTGTACTCGCGGCTCTGGCTTTACGGAAGCCGTATTGGACGTATTAGCCACGAATCCAAACATCGTATTTTTTCCAGTTGATCCTGTCATTGTGAACCGCGGCGGCCTACATACCGTAGAAATCGAAGATATAGGTGGATTCCATATCCTTCCAATCGTCGACCTTACGATAAATGATTGGACGGTCGAAAAATGTCCTCTATGCCAAGGTGGCTCTGAAACAATTCCTCCCAAGAAAACCCCCGAAAACTGGACGCTGATCAACAACTCACAAAAATAGCCCCAAAGCAAACGGCCCTCATCCACTACGGATTGAGGGCCGAAACTATTTTATGTACCTATTCTTGTGCGGATTCGGCTATTTCGGCCTCTTCCTTCGTCACATGCACTGTTCCATGAGGATGCTGCACTGGAGCATAAATTGAGTAAACTTTCATCGAATCCTCGCCTATGCATTCCAAATTATGCCAAGTACCAGCTGGAACATAAACAGCATAGCCGTCCTGAGCTTTCCAAGTTTGCAAATTATCCTTAGTTGGCCCCATTGAAACCTTGACCTGACCCTGTTCAATCCTCAAAAATTGGTCATGATCCATATGAACTTCGAGTCCGATATCTGCACCTGGCTGGATAGCCATTAATGTTGTCTGTAAATTAACACCTGTCCAAAGTGTGGTTCGATAATTTTCATTATCCAAAGTTGCCGCTTCAATATCTACTACGAATGGGTTCGGACCTTGATCGATAATATCCATATTTCTCCTTTATTTTTTACGTTTTTTATTCATAACAGCCACCGCTTCCTTCGTTGTGCGATAGACTTTTATGGCCCAGAAAGCTAACCAAATTAACATTGCGCCGATTAAAACCAACATGAACCAAGTTGATAATTTATAACCACTATCAATTGCCGAGACATTTGAACCGTAAGTTATATAAAGAAATAAAACACCAATCCAAATCGACATCCCTGCCATCATTGACCGAATCAACGAAAAAGCGTGATCTTTTTGCTTATCATCCAGCGTAGTTAACCACATCGTAGTTGGCATATCTGAATACTGTGGTTTGTGATACAAGAAAATAAACATTGCCAGCATTACAGTATTTAAAGCTGGTAAAAGAAATACCGAGAATATCGATTTGTCCGCCCAGCCATCAGCCGCACCGCTAATACCAAAATGCGTCGGAATAACCGCAGGAAGTTTGCTCCAGTAGTAAATTGCTATAATCCAAGATGCAAGTGCCATCAATCCTGCAACTGCAAAAATAATTTTATGTTTCGTTTTCATAACATCTCCTATAGCTCTATTTTACGCCAAAATATATTTTTACCAAAGTACAGATGTAGTTTGGTATAATAATAAACGAGTTAAATATCATTTGTTCCAGCAGCTCAGCGCCAATAATCCAATTACGCCCCGGTAGCTCAGTGGATAGAGCAGAGGACTTCTAAGCCTAAGGTCGTTGGTCCAATTCCAACCCGGGGTACCAAAATAAAATATCTAACCGAAAGGTTAGATATTTTATTTTGTTATTCCGAGCGGATTGAACCAACGACCTTTTGCGAAATTACTTCCCAACTCTCTTTGCGACACTTCGATTCAAATCATCGCGCCATTTATCGACGTAGGTTTTTGCGCCACCGCTGGTAAGCTCGTCGCAAAACGCCGCCACATTATCACCAGTAATTTCGATTGCCGTCCTACCATTTGCCGCACCTTCTTCAAACAAATCAAGTAATCCCTTAAAGATGTCCATTCCGTCCAACCCCGAGCTATTCCAGATATAATGTTGAATTTTGCGATATACAAAACGATAATCCTCTGGAAGTGCCTTTGCTCGCGCTTCCATCGCCCGCCATTCTTTCTTATCTCCAATAATTTTCTTCAAAAATTCGTTCATACTAACCCTTCCTTAATTCATTAATTTTTGATGATACGAAGTCCCACCGTGACCAAATCTTTTTCAATTCCTCATGACCGGTATTTGTCAAAGAATAAAACTTACGAGGTGGACCCATTTCGGATGGCTGTTTTTCAATACTTACAAAGTTGCCTTTCTCAAGTCTAACCAAGATAGTATAAACCGTACCCTCAACCACCTCAGTAAAACCAAGCTTACGCAGCTGTTGCGTTATTTCGTAGCCATAGGTCTTATCGCGACTAATAATCTCAAGCACGCAGCCTTCGAGTGATCCTTTTAACATTTCTGTGATATTTTCCAAACAGATTTTCCTTTCATAGACTATACAGTACTACTTATTACCGCTATATAGTATCACGTAGTAGAGCAGCCAGTCAATACGTAACATAGATAATTACGTTAACTAACTAATATATATTTGTAAACTATTGATAATAATGTTATAATAACAATATATGAATAGTGATGCCAGCGTATGCCAAGCTCACGACTACCTATTGGCTTTAGGAGAATTAGCTGAGCGCTTCGCTCAAATCGAACGAGCACCAAGATACACGGATGGTATGCGCGAAAACGATGCTGAACATAGCTTCCACTTAGCAATTTCCGCAACAGAACTAGCTGCTAACCATTACCCAGATTTAGATATTGGGCTAATCACTCAATTTAGCCTAGTGCATGACTTACCAGAATCATATTGCGGTGACGTCCGAACTTTTGAAATTAGCGACCAAGACCGCGCCAAAAAAGAAATTGCCGAAAAAGCCGCTACGGCAAGATTATTAAACGAGCTTCCACCACATACAGCAGAATTATTAGTTCGATATGAAAATCAGGTTGAACCCGAAGCTCGATTCGTGAGACTCGTCGACAAAATGCTACCAGCTATTATAAATATCACCTCTGGCGATGCCGATACCTTCAAAGAAGATTACGGAATAAATAGCATCGAAGAATTACAATCCAATCGCGAGGCGTTTGCCGCCAAACTCCAAGCGATGTTTCCAGAATTTCAATTCATTCATCTAGTAATGAATAAAATTTTAACGACATCAACAGAACACGAATTTCATCAATAATAATTAGTATAAAATACATTCAACGCCTCGTACCATAAGTAACTTCATACGTGTTTATGTTTGACCAGCCCTAAGGGATGATATTAAATATAAGCTATGCCAAATGCCGAAAAACTGCCAGATAATTCCAAAAATCAAGAATTGCCGCCAGAGATAAATCAAAACATCACGATTAATCCAAAGGCTTACGAAATTCTTGATGTATTAATGGACGGCTACGACCGGAACATCGTGCCTTACTGCGAGGTAGTATTACCGCAAGAGCTAAAACCAGATAGCCTCAGACCGGGCGGCGAATATCACGGCCAACACGAACATTACATGTATTTCTGGAACGTCTGCAGCTATATGAGCGGGCGAATTAAATCAGACTTAGCGTTTAAGCAAATGACGGCCATATTTAATGAACGTCCGGATTTATTTAACTGTCAAATATTAGCCCAGACCGATCAGTCGGAAATCATCGAAGTCCTGACTAAGCATAGGCTAGGCCGTCAAGGATTAGTAGCAAAAAACTGGACCGAAAATGCTCAAAAATTAGTGAACGAATACGAAGGCGACCCTAAAAATCTATTTAAAAATGAAGCGACTTATGATGACTGCGTCGATAAAATCAAGAACGACAAAGGCAAAGGTTTTCGCGGTTTTCAAGAAAAAATGACTAGTATGATTATGTATTATTTCGCGGACGAAGGTTTAGTGCCGGGGCTAAAATTTCCACCACCGATTGACTTCCATGTTCAAAGAATAGCCCTCGCGACCGAAATGATTACAATAGACCCAAATAATTTTCGTAAAAACGTTATTTTCGAGAATGCTCTACGAAATCTTTTTAATGAATATATCGAGAGCCGCAAAATTAATACACTACACTTAACCAACGCTATCTGGCAACTATCCTCTACACTATGCAACAAAAATATCGGTAATACCTCAGCTACCGACCGAAGTGGCGACAGGCTGGCATCAACATACGAAAAAATTGACCCAAACAATATGCGTCACGCTGAAAGCTGGCGTAGATCATGCGGAAGATGTATTTTATCTGCATATTGCCGTCACTATGTTCCATCAGGAACGTATTATACTCAAGGCGTAATCCAACTAGTCGATAAAACCGTCACTGAATTCGCAACACAAGTTAGTCTATTCGACTAAACATTTGATTGACTTAAGATAACGTTTGTGCTATAATATAAAGATATAGTTTTTATACTAAGCACCTAAATAAACAAGATATTCGATAGGTCTCAGCAAATATTACTTTGAAAAACTACACAAAAGAGGATGAAAAAGTTGAAGCTAGTTAATCTGCGTTTGTCATTTTACCAAAGCCCTACAAGAGGCTACAGAGTCAACTTGGCATCGGGCATATTCTATAAGAAAAAGCCCTTTTGCATTCCGGTTGACGATAGCTTGGAAATATTACGGGACTCAAAACATGATAGCCCATACCTTACTGAAAATAAATTTGTAGTTATCAAAACATCAGACAAAAGATCACCTATCCGCATAATTGCAGGCGAAGACTATACAGATGATTGTCTATTATTCACAAGTTGGGAAAAGTCATCCAGGAACAAAGTTGCCGTGAATAAATCTCTAACAACCGCCGAAATATTAGCATGTCCCGGAATCGTTACTCGAGTTAGCGAAAATGGATTGATAGTAGTAGCCTTACTTAAACCAGGCGAGCGGATTGTATTAACAGCATTTGACGAAAAGAAAGACGGAGAAGAACCTAGTGAGCGAAAATATAAAATCATTGAATATAAGAACGGCACTATCGAAACTCACTCTTTCGGCACAAATCGAGATAAACTTATTACATACATAAATAACTCGACGGCCAGAAACTGATGCTAAAAATATCTATTGTTTAAATTAATCCCCCTGATTATGTCAGGGGGATATTTATTTAGGCTTGGCCAAGTTTCTTTGCAAGACGCTTGCGTGCTGCACCGTGCATGTTGCGACGTTTTGACATAATTAATACTCCAGTTGTTTTATATATCTTGCAATATCATACTATTTTATAGATATATTTACAAGTTTGCCAATTAACTCCACGCAAGTTATAATTTTATAGCACTATAAATAAAATAAATATGATAAAATCCAAGAAATTCGAAAAAAGACAACGCGAAGTCGTCGACAAGTTAATACTTGCCGTGGCTATTATAGAACCGTTTTTTACCCTACCCCAGGCTTACGCAATTTTTAAAACCCAAAACGCCAGCGGCGTATCAATCTTGACGTGGATGGGCTTTAATATTATGACCGCCATCTGGGTCTGGTATGCCGTCAATCGCAAAGATAAAGTTGTTCTAATTTACCAAGGACTTTTTTTGATATTCAATACAATCGTGATTATTGGCGCATTAATGTACGGCGGACAGTGGCTCTAGCTTTTATTATCTTCAGCAATCTTTTCGGCATTTGATTCAACGCCAATAATTTGCTGAACTTGGCCTAAAGAAATTTTTATAACACTACCAGGTTCGACTTCGCCAGATAACATTTGTCTAGCGACAGTATTTTCAACGGCTTTTTGGACAATTCGGCGCATTGGACGGGCTCCAAGCCTTGGATCGTAACCCGATTCAACTAAGTATTTCTTGGCGTCATCAGCAACTTCAACGGAAATCTTTTGTAATAATAACGTTTTGTTAACATCGGCAATCATCAAATCAACAACTTGGATTAATTCATCTTTTTTAAGTGGACGAAAAACTACAATTTCATCAAAACGATTCAAAAACTCTGGCCTAAATTGATTACTGTCAATCAAGCCGTTAACAATCTGGTCTTCAATCTTCTCAATATCGTAACCTCGGTCGATATATTCGCGAATCTTGTCAGCGCCAGCGTTGCTAGTTGCGACAATAATCGCATCACGAAAACTAACTTCACGGTTTTTAATATCGCGCAAGATTCCTTCGTCCAACATTTGCAGTAATGTCGACATAACATTTGGATGAGCTTTTTCGATTTCATCTAGCAACACGACGCTAAATGGCTGCTTCATAGCGCGTGCGGTCAAGCTATTTTGATTATCGGCACCATCAGCAATCAACCTGTCGACATCGCCTGGGCTGGAATATTCGTTCATATCAATTCGAATTATTCTATCCTCACCACCAAAATATACTGCGGCTAGTGATTTTGCTAATTCAGTCTTACCTACGCCAGTTGGACCCAAAAACAAGAACGTACCGATTGGTCGATTCTGGTTGCGCACCCCAGCCCTAGCCCGCCTCAATGCGTCACAGACAACACTTACCGCCCTCGACTGGTTTATCATACGCTCATGGATTAAGGTTTCTAGATTCAGTAATTTGTCGCGTTCTTCACTACTCGAAGCAATGCCGACTTTAATGTCCAAGGTTTTTTCAATCGCTTGCTGCACCGACTTAGCGGTCACCAATCGACCTTCGGCATAATGCGAAGCTGATTCTAATAATTTCAGAGCCTTGCCCGGCATCGCTAAATCATGAACGTATCGATCGCCTAAACGATAAGCCTCGGCAAGAGATTGGAACATATACGTAACGCTATTACGATATTCGAGCATAATCGACTGATCTTGCATCACAGCAATAGTTTCGTCTTTTGAGGCTGGCGAAACCGTAATTCGGTTTAAAGAATTTATGATTTGAGGGTTACGATTACTGATTTTTAGGTATTGCTGTTCGTCCATCGTAAGAATAATACGCAAATTTCCAGCTTCTAAAATTGGCAGTAATACATTCGTAATATCAATCGAGCCGATTCCATCATCAAAAAATAGCTGCGCGTTATCAAGGCAGATAATAATATTTTTCGCGCGATATGCCTCAGACAGGACCCTCGGAACTAGTTGCTCTAATTCGCCACGTCCGGCCGCTGAGGCTATTAATGATGAAGCATCAAGTGTAAATATTTGTCTAAATTTCAGACTTGATGGGATATTGGCACTGGCATCCATTAATTTTGAAGCAAAGGCGCTAACGATTTGCGTCTTGCCGCTGCCCACAGGACCGACCAAAACAGCGTTCTGACGACCATTTTTGCCGAAAATATCGAATAATTGATCTAGTGAATCGTCGTGTGCCGCCAACTTCACCAAAAATGAATCCGTGCCGACATTTTGGCTAATATCTGTACCGAAACGATTTAGCAGCGGCGTCCAGCCAAATGACCAATCCCTTGCAACACCGCCAGTCATTCGAGGTTTATTATGGTTATTAATTAAGCTCATTATATGACCGTACCACTGGATTCCGTGCAATAGATCACCAGACTCAAGTTGTAAATGTCCTAATAAAACTTCAAAATTTGGGGCGCAACGAACCAGTGCGGCAGCCAAGATTACCGCTGAGATTTCATTACTATTAGTCTTATTTTTTAGATTCCAAGCTTCTTGCCAAACTTTCGCCATATCACTTTCATCGGGCGACGATAGTTCCTGCAAAAAGTTAACGCCAATACCAAAACGCACAACCAAGAATTGTCCACCATTTAAACTACAAACAATCGATGCGACCTCGCGTGGTGTTGGCTTTTTTGATAGCCTACCCAACACATCAACCGACAAGACGTCGTCGATGTTCTTTGTGCCTTTTAGCTCTGTTAATTTTTTCAGTTCACCACTGTGCCACTCTACGATCATAATCGGGACAACCGACAAGCCAATAATCGCCCAGCCGACAACCAATCCAGTAAAGAGCAAAAACGCACCCCCCACCAGCAGAATAAAAGTTAAAATTGACAATATCGTTATTACGACCTTATTTAAACTATGCGAAATGCGAGCTTTCTCACTTCTGACACTATTGTAGTTAAAAATTAAATCGTCCACTTCGGTACCCATCCAATCGCCATCATAATAAAGCCAGCAACTGGCAATAATGGCAAAATCAACCAAACAATCAGGATCACTAGCCCGGTTACAATTTGTAGTGTCATTGTGATTAAGCCGAAAATAATCATGAAAAAACGCATAAAAGCACCAATAAATCGTGAGAGTAATCTGTCAAAAAAGGCATGAAATTGGACATTTAGCGAACCTTCGACACCTCCAGCCGAGATTTGCCTGAATGGTGAAAATAAAGTCGAAACGAGCAAGCCAATCGAAAAAAAGTCTGCCGAAGACCTTAGGCGCCTCTTAATATCACCGGCACGATCAAGCCAGCCATGACCATACCACCAAGAAATTATCCCCACCAAAAACATATCACTAGTATAACATTGACTAGGCAAGAGACAAACAAATAATTTCGTTTGTCCAATCGAGGAGATGTTTCAATAATTCGATAGAATTATTATAACTGCTTACGTTATAATAGACCGTATGCTAAGACCACTCGTTACAGTCATTGGTAAAACCGTTAAAAATGTCGCTAAACTCCGCGGTGGTGGCTCTGCCTTACCAGGACTTGTCGTTGAGCGCATTGACCCAAATTTCGTCGCTAATACTCTATCGACTTTACCAATGGGCGTCGTCGTGATTAGTGGCACTAATGGCAAAACAACAACGACTAAAATGGTCGTTCAACTGCTCGAAAGTCAGGATTTGAAAGTCTTTACTAATCGCACGGGCAGTAACTTCTCGCGTGGTGTCGCCGCTGCCCTACTTGGCGAAATTAATATCAAGGGCAAATTAAACGCTGATATTGCAGTCTTAGAGCTAGACGAAGCTCACGCCGTCCACTTTGTCGATAAAATCCCGCCAAGATATAGTTTGCTTTTAAATGTCATGCGCGACCAGCTAGATCGCTTTGGCGAAATCGACCACACGGCAAATTTACTACGCCACATCGCCAATAAAACCACCGACGCCGTCGTTTTAAATCGCGAAGATCCACGAGTCGCCAATATTGCTAAATCACTATCAAAACAACAGATTTCATTCTTTGGCTTAGACGAAAAACTAGTTAAATTCTTTCCTAGCGATGACGGGCTTCATGGCAATAATGTCAAATCAAAGACAAATACAATCGCAGATGTTACTCTTTCTAAATTTTCTGGCGATTCAGCAACATTTTTAATCAACGACAAAAAAGTAACCACCAAGCTTAAATTAAATGGTATATATAACATCTTTAACGCCGCTGCGGCAATCGCTTTAGTCCGCACGATAATCGGAAATGGCATTAACCAGCCAAAATTAATCGAGGCCCTATCTAACGTCACGCCAGCTTTTGGCCGCGGCGAAAGATTAACCTTAAATGATAAACCACTAGAATTAGTTCTAGTTAAAAACCCCTCAGGATTTAAACTTGGGCTAGAGTCGTTTAGCCCATCGGGGTATATTACAATGATTGCAATTAACGATAATTACGCCGATGGACGCGATATGTCCTGGCTTTGGGATGTTGATTTTTCAAGTCTTAGAAAAGCCGGCGTCAAGCAAATATCCGGGACTAGAGCTTACGATATGGCGCTTCGTTTACAATATGACGAAGTCCCAGTTAAAAATGTCGACACTGATATCAAACGCGCTTTAAATACTTTCATTAACAGTGCGCCCAAAACCCCAAAACGCATTTATTGTACATACACCACAATGTTAGCAATCCGCCGTGAGTTATCGAAAAAAATCAAAGTCGAGGATATAAGATGAACGATAAAACAATTACGATTTTGCATTTATACGCCCAAGAAATGAATATCTATGGTGATTACGGCAACGTATTAACTATCAAGAGACGGCTAGAATGGTACGGCTACGCGCCAAAAGTTATCGAATATAACTGTGGTGATAAATTTCCCGATGATGTCGATATTATAATTGGCGGTGGCGGTCAAGACAGCGGACAAAATAAAATTCAAAAAGATTTACTTAAAATAAAACCAAAATTATTCTTACTGGCCGAAAAAGGCACGCCAATGTTAATGATTTGCGGCTTATATCAGTTATTCGGCAAGTTTTTTAAAACAAGCGAAGGTGAAATAATTGAAGGCATTGGACTATTTGACATTGAAACCTATGGTAAATCCGAACGATTAATCGGCAATATAGTAACGCATAGCGAGCTATTCGGCGATATTATTGGTTACGAAAACCACAGCGGTCAAACATACCTTGGCCACCAAGTCACCGCTTTAGGTGTAGTTCGCATAGGCGCTGGCAATAACATGGAAGATATCGGCGAAGGCGTCAGATACAAAAACGTCATCGGCAGTTACCTTCACGGATCATTACTACCAAAAAATCCTAAAATCGCCGACTTTTTAATCGAACAAGCTGTTATGAATAAATACGAAAATTTTACAAAGAAAAAGATAAATAACGAATTTACAGACATGGCTCGCAAGTTCGCACTAAAACGACCTAGATAATGCCTAAGCCACGCCCGACAGAAGCCCATCAAGATAGTCATCGATTGAATCGCTATCAATTCCATCGTATAGCCAAGAATTAGCGATACCATCGGCTTCAACGGCAACAATATCCTCATAGTCAAGGTAGATGGTTTCCAAGCCTTCGAGAATATGGATAGCTTGACGGTCAACCCCAACAGAATTGAGGGCTTTTTGTCCAATCGCCTTCTTTAAAGCTTTTTCTCTTTCCAGTAATTCTGGTCCATTCTCACTATAAACAATCCTAAATCTAACGCTATTATCCAACGTCTGTAATTTAGGTTCGTAGTACTCCAGAATATTCAAAAGGCCTTTATTATCCATATCGTAGCAACCCAAAGCTATATAATACTTATGATTATACCATTTTTGTTTGATTATGTCAATTTTAAGACGTCATTTTTGATGACGGCCACGCATAAGGCGAGTAATTTTTTATACCTGCATATTCTTATTGAGGCCAAAATAATTGCCTATCCAATATAAAATAACTACCAAATGGTAGATATTTTATATTGGTCGGGGTGATGTGACTCGAACACACGACCTCAGCGTCCCGAACGCTGCACGCTAGCCGGACTGCGCTACACCCCGATTATTTTATTCTACACCTGGCGGACTTTTTGTGTCACCCATCTTGAAAATTAACTCTAGCACTAGATTTAAGACATGGATTGCGATATAATTCATCAGTAACACACTATCGGGGTGAGAAACGACACGTCGTCGTTTCGCAAGGCCGGAAGCCGGATGACGAACGTCACCGACTGAGGCGGGGTCGCGAAAAATTCTGAAAGAATTTTATCGTGACTGGCCACACGAAAAAAGTTAACAACCCACTAGATATAAAATATATTTTACAATATAATTTTATAAACAAACACACTATCGGGGTGTGGCGCAGTTGATAGCGCGCGCGGTTTGGGACCGTGAGGCCGAAGGTTTGAGTCCTTTCACCCCGACCAAATAAAAAAGACCGTCCAATGGACAGTCTTTTTTATTTGGTTCCCATGGTTGAAAAGACTCAAACCCTCGCCCAGGCCGAAGGTGAGAACTGCCAGTCGGCAGTTCGCAAGGCCGGAAACCCGGACGACGAACGTCGCCGAGTTGAGGCGGGGTCGCGAAAATTTTCGGAGAAAATTTATCGTGACGGAGTCCGCAAGTTATATCACAAAAAGTGTTTACATTTTTTCGTGAATGAGCGAAGGAGCCGTAGGCGATGTCCTTTCATCAATTCCAATTTGACATTCCCCACATTATCCATCACAGTAATATGGCCTACTTGTAAAAGTAGAGATCGGCTATGGGGAGTGATAATACCACGGAAACAGCAAAGATGATGGTCGAGATAAAATACGACGACCACGGATACGTAAAGCACCCAATAATCAAGTTCATCAAAAAACTAGATTTATTCAATCAGGTCTCTGCCTACTTAACGTCGGACGCACTAATCGAAGAACCGTCGTATTTCGAAATTGAATTCGAAGATAGAGGCGAAAAATCAGCTAGGATGTTCACACCGACAGGTATAGCATTCATGAACGCAGATAAAGCCGAAATAAGGTTTTTTGGAATCTTATTACAGGCCGATGGTGTAACCCAGCAAAAAGTACGCGGGTTTTGGTCATATAACGACAACGAAGGTTATATAACAAAGTTTATTGACGAACTCACGCCCATCACCGCACCGACTACAGAAATGTAGTCGGTTTTTCTTACTAAATCTATACCGACAAATCTCGTCGCTTAAAAATAATCAAAGATACTATCAAAGCAACCAACCCAAATCCGCCCAATGCAAGAACCGCATAATCTGGAATCACATTCTTAGCTAACAATTCAGAACCATTAAAATAATGGAAAAAGCTAAAGTATTTCAGGTTCACTAAATTATCATTTAATGCAGCAACTACGCTCAACACATACATAACCACTAATATTCCGCCCGACATCATACTAGCCTTGCCTTTCTCGGAAAATATCGTCGAAAAGAAAATCGCCAACGAATAAATCGCCCAAGCGAATAAAAATGCGACAATAGCAGCCGTAAAATAATTTGCGATAGCAAAATCAACACCGTGCAGCATCGCCAAAGGGATAGCTCCAAAAATACCGATTATACAAAATCCAGCTAACAAACCCAATCCTGCAAAATATCTTTGCAAAAATATTTTTGAACGTTTTGCTGGCAGCGACATTAATGTTTCAATCGTGCCTTTTTCAATCTCGTTTACAACAATATAATTCGCCAAAGATATTGCAAAAATAATCAACAAAACCGGCCACATCATGCCTAAGTATTTACTAGATAAAAACGTCTCGAAATTACCGAACGACATCGAGCTAATATCCATATTAAAAGCCTTAAATAATGCCGGTGGAAAAACCTTCATCAATTGGTCGACCTTGGCGGCTTGATCTTTTATTGATGGAAAAATCGCCACAAACATTTCGATAAAAGCAATTGAAGCTACCGAATAGATTAAAAATGATTTAAATTTATCGCGTAGCATCCTCTTGGCAAAAACAAACATCATTTAGCCCTTTCGTAAAATTTCATAAAGACATCTTCCAGCGAGGCATGGGTTATCTCTAAATCCAAAATCTTATGCCTGGTTATTACATCCAACACCGGATTCAAATCGCCTTTGACCGTGATTGATATACTATTGCCAATTGAGTCAATTTGTTCGATATTTGGTATTTTGAGCTCGGACAAGTTAAAGTTATCAGCAAATCTTACTTCGATTTTATGAAGCCTTTTTTCACCAAGTGACTTTATATTTTCGATTGATACAATCTTACCTTGTTTAATAATCGCCACCCTATCACACAACGTTTCAACTTCTGGAAGATTATGCGAAGAAATAAATATCGTCGCACCTTCTTCGCGCATTTCTTTTAAGACCTTGTGGATTTCAAGTTGTAATAACGGATCAAGCCCAACCGTTGGCTCGTCCATAATTAATAGCTTCGGTTCATGCATTAATGCCAAGATTAATCCTAGTTTTTGCTTATTGCCTGACGATAGATGCCTAAACTTTGCCGTTGGGTTAAAATCAAAACGTTCAATCAGACTCTGAATATTTTTAGATTTTCCCCTAGCGTCCTCAAAAAAATTAATATGATCCCAACCCGTCCAGTTATCATATAATTTAACATTGCCCGGCAGATAGCCCACGTGTTTTTTGATGGCATTGAGGTGAGTTTTTATATCACGGCCAAAAATCGAGATACTGCCACTGCTGGGCGTATTAAATCCCATCAAACAACGGATTGTCGTACTCTTGCCAGCCCCATTTGGCCCTAGAAAGCCAAATATTTCACCCTTTGTAACTTCCATATCTATGCCATCAACGGCGTTTAAGCTACCAAAGTTCTTTTTTAAATCTTTTATAACGATTACGTTTGTCATGAATAATATTATAGAGCAATCCTATAAAACCTGCGCTATAATTAATTTAGCTTGGGGCATTAGCTCAATTGGTGAGAATTGCCAGTTGGCAATTCGCAAGGCCGGAGCCTGGATTGCGAACGCAACCAAGCGAGGCGGGGTCGAGAAAATTTCTGAAAGAAATTTATCGTGACGAGCGTAAAGCGAAACAAAACATTTGGGGCATTAGCTCAGTTGGTAGAGCGATTGGTTCGCAATCAATAGGTCGGCGGTTCGAATCCGCCATGCTCCACCAAAGAATATGTTAACCTTTTGGTTAATATATTCTTTGGTCGTGGCGATAGACGACTCGAATTGTCATCCTAAGGTCGGCGGTGAGAACCGCAGGTCTGCGGTTCGCAAGGAAACCTTCCGATGGCAATTTATTGACAATCGTGAAGTTTCGGGTGAGAAATGCCCAGTGGCATTTCGCAAGGCAATGTCACAAATGAATTATATTCATTTGACTGACTTGCGGGGTCGCGGAACGTGACCGCGGAACGTGACCGAATCCGCCATGCTCCACAATAGGACAGCTTAAGTACGGCTATACATCGAGATATTATTTGAGCCCATGTTAACAACATAGACCGAAGAGCCGTCTGGCGAAACTGTTATACCTTTTGAAGTTGTCCCTGCGACAATCGATTGCATCGATAAGGCAGTCAAGGCGCCACTTGAAACATTTCGATTAAACATACCTACAGTGCCGGAGTTGCGATTTGATGCATACACTGACGTTCCATCTGGAGATATTGTAATATTATCCGGATCTAAGCCCCCTGCGTAAATCGTCGGCGAAGCCAAAGCCGTCAATGATCCATCAGTAGGGCTGCGTGCATACATAGTCAGGGCATCGTCATTGGTATTAGTAGTGTAAACCGACTTACCATCGAGAGAAACTATAACACTGTATGGGTATGTACCCGTAGCCATAGTTGGAATAGCTTGCGGCGCCAGAAGACCCGTGGTTGTATTGCGACTATATAATGAAATCGTGCTAGGAGTATAGTTTACCGTATAGACAGAAGCGCCATCCAATGATATCGCAATACTATACGGATCAGTATCAGTGCTAATAGTTGGGGTACTGAGTGGCG
>Ga0302288_1001063_pt1 | contig 19041 bp, 13 predicted proteins | sample III_Fen_N1_1_FD_194549 | JGI IMG/M metagenome (GOLD analysis project Ga0302288, IMG submission 194549) | Peat permafrost microbial communities from Stordalen Mire near Abisko, Sweden - III_Fen_N1_1 | ecosystem: Environmental > Terrestrial > Soil > Wetlands > Permafrost | place: Sweden: Abisko...
AGCCATGGTCCCAAAGATTACCCCACCGCCATAATGTGTATCGGAGCTGTTCATATATATACTACGCAGAAACTGATCTGCCGTTGTCAGTTCTTTTACAACTCCAGTAGTCATCTCACAGAATATGCCAATTACTATAAAAAGAACGATTCCACTGATTAGTTTGATGTTTGCAACACGGTTTCCGTAATTTGAAATTCCAAAAGCCACTCCTGCAAATAGCAGAATGGGAAAAATATATGCTAAAAGGCCAAAAATACCAAACATAATGGAACTGATAAAATCTCCAAAAGGTCCTATCACACCGAAATTACTTAAGAAAAGGGCTACTGCAAAAGCCAGAACAAGGATTACATATACTTCACTTAAGATTTCCGGATTGCTTTCTGCCTTTTTTGCTTTGCTTTTATAATAACTGTTCTGAGTATTTTTCTTTCCAGAAACAGTATTTTTTTTTGCAGAACTATTCGTAGTCTTTGCCGTAGACTTCTTTTTGTTTGCTGACTGCGTTGCCATGTCTTGCCCCCTGTATTTATTTATGTATTTATGTATGTATTTATGTATATTTGTGTCTCTATTTGTGTCTCTATTTGTACCTTATTCATATCAATATTCATGTGTATATTTGTATATCAATTTCCTTGTTATTTATTTTAATCTTCAACATCAAAGTGAGCTTCATTTTCAGAAATATCAAAATCATAATGTAATTCCCGCTCATCTAACTCATATGCATAAGTAATTTCTTTTTTCTCGTGTTTTTTAGGCAGAGGTAAAGGATTTTCAATGAATTTTACCTCTTTTTTTGTAACAGGCGGTTCTATTTCCCCAATTTTTTCTAATTCCATAGATACCCTTTCTACAACTATTTCGTCCGGGGCTACAATTGTCGATGTTTCTGAAATCACCTCTGATGTTTCTGATGCAACCACTGGTGTTTCCAATACAACAGGAGTATCTGCGACAGCCACTAACGGTTCATCATTAAAGACACTGTTATCGAACATACTGTCTTCTGAATCAACTTTTTGATCTGAAGCCATAACAGAAGCTGCTGTTGGAATGTTCTTGTTTTCCATTAAATCAACAGTTTCCTGTATTTCCTCAATTTTTTGTTCGCTTTCACATAGAAAGAGACTTTCGATAGCAGCCGATGCCATAAGCATCCATGAAAAATTTAAAATATACTGATATGATTCGTTTTTTGAAAAAAAGAAAAATATTCCCATCACGCCTGCCGAAAAAATCGTTAAAGGCAAAAAGCTGTCATGACTGCTGAATATAAAACTAATACACCAGAAAAGAACGATACATATAGCCATAACAATTATTAAATTATCTTGGTTCAGAGTATACTGCATTTCTGTTATATTTATATTGGAAAAATGGGAACCAAAACTTTTTAAAAGATTTAAAAAATTAACTCCGGTCAAATTCCATTCTATTGCAATCAAAGCAAAAAAACCAATTACACAACCCACAAGCAAACTTCCCTGGTGAATTAATTTTAAGCGGTAGGATTTCTTTTCCTTATTAGGAAGAACTGCAACAGTCAGTAATCCTGCTATCAGAATCAATGCTCCCATAGAATCAAAGTATATACCAAAGCCTGTCATAAAACCTGCAACTGCCAGTTTTAAAAAAGAAGATGTATTCCCTATATCTAACTTATCCAATGAATAAATTTGTTTTAATACCAGATAAAAAATTGCCAGTTCTATAAAAATCAATACCATCATAGGCGCACTATCAGAAAACAAAAGCATTCTGCTTCCAAGAAGCCCATATATAATAGTGAAACAAATTCCACTAATCCTACCTGCTATTTTACGAACCAGAAAATATCCCATTATAACTGCCATGGCCTGAAGTACAATGGATAAATATAGTACAGCCTCAGGCTGGTTTCCCAGAAACATATACATGAGGTGTTGTAAAAAAGCATACACTACATTACTGTTATCAGAAGTATTGCTCTGAATATAGAAAAAGCCCTGATTGTCTTTTGTTACCATACATGAATTAAGTAGTTCCTGATTATTCATCACAAAACCGGATATTTTCATCTGGAAAAGACGATATACAAAGGCTCCTGCCATTATAATAAATGAAAAAATCACATCCAGATACCTTATTGTAAAAGCATTTCCAGACTCTTTCATAACAGCCTTTATTTTGTTAATCAATGCGATAATTCCAGCAGTTACGAGAAAGAAACATATAAAACTTCCGCTGACGGCCGGAACAATAAATCTGGATGGGAAAAAATCATTTTCCCAGAAGAAAGTATTCAAATAGTTCCCAATAAAAAAGCAGTTCATCAGGGTAAACAATATCCATATTATGTAACTAAACCAACTTTTTTTCAATTTCATAATCAGATTTTTTCTCCATATATGCTAGTGTTTATCAGCTATTTATTTCGATTCATTATAAGACAAAAGAGTTTCTATATTATATCTTGGTCTGTGTTTAACTTCCATATAGATTTTCCCAATGTATTGTCCTATTAAGCCAATTGCAATAAGCTGTACCCCTCCTAAAAACCAGATAGATAAAATAAGAGACGTCCAGCCTGCAACAACCGTACCCCTGACATAAGAAATCAGTGCATAGATAGCTGCCAGAAAACACATACCGACAATGCTGATTCCCAGCCCGGTTATGATATTGATGGGTTTTATGCTAAATGAAGTGATGCCATTTAAAGCTAAGGCTATCATTTTCTTTAAAGGATATTTGGATTCCCCTGCCACACGTTCTTTTCTTTCGTAGTAAACGCAGGTAGAGTTATAACCAATTAAAGGCATCATACCTCTAAGAAAAAGATTGGATTCTTCATATTTTGAAAAATGCTCTAAAGCTCTCTGACTCATCAGTCTGAAATCAGCATGATTATATATAGTTTTTACACCCATTAATGCCATGATTTTATAAAAAGCCTGGGCACTTGTTCTCTTGAAAAAAGAATCTGTTTTACGGTCATTTCTTACCCCATACACAATATCATTACCTTCATGATAACGGTCAACCATTTCTTCAATCACATTTACATCATCCTGTAAATCCGCATCAATGGAAATTGACATATCACAAAAGTCTTTTGAGGTAACAAGACCGGCAGTAAGCGCAAACTGATGCCCTACATTTCCAGCAAGTTTTAAGCCATATACCAGTTTGCTTGCCGAATGTTCTTGTTCAATAAGTTTCCAGGTCTTATCCCGGCTTCCGTCATCCACAAATAAAATAAAACTGTCTGCTGCAATTTTATTTTTTTCTATTAAACTGACAATAACATCTTTTAGAGCTTTTGCCGCAATCTTTAAAACTTCCTCTTCATTATAACAGGGAACTATTATTGCCAAACGATCCATATTGTTTAACCCCGATTCTGCTTACACGTGAAGCTACTATGCAAAAGCCAACGCCTGTTTTAAATCAGCAATGATATCATTTGCATTTTCAATACCTACTGAAAAACGGATCATATCAGGAGCGACGCCTGCTTCCATAAGCTGTTCATCTGACATCTGTCTGTGTGTATGACTTGCCGGATGAAGCACACAGGTCCTTGCATCTGCTACATGAGTAACAATAGCCGCAAGCTGAAGTTTGTCCATCATAAGACCGGCTCCGTTTCTGCCACTTTTAAGTCCAAATGAAATTACGCCACATGTTCCATCAGGCATATATTTTTTCGCAAGCTCATAATATTTACTACTTTCTAATCCAGGATAATTTACCCAGGCTACCTTATCATTTGATTCAAGAAATTTTGCCACTTTTAAAGCATTTTCACAATGTCTTGGAACTCTTAAATGTAAAGTTTCAAGACCAATATTCAGTAGAAAAGCATTCTGAGGAGCCTGAATGGAACCAAGGTCTCTCATTAACTGAACAGTGGCTTTTGTAATATAAGCGCCTTTTCCAAATTTTTCGGTATAGGTAATTCCATGATAAGAATCATCTGGTTTACATAATCCTGGAAACTTATCTGGATACAGTGACCAGTCAAAATTACCAGAATCCACTATGGCTCCACCTACGCATACTCCATGTCCATCCATATATTTGGTAGTGGAATGAGTAACAATATCTGCTCCCCAGGTAAAAGGATTACAGTTAATAGGTGTTGCAAAAGTATTATCAATAATAAGTGGCACCTGATGATTATGTGCAAGTGAAGCAAATTTTTCGATATCAAGAACTACCAGCGCCGGGTTTGCTATGGTTTCTGCAAATACACATTTTGTATTTGGTTTAAAAGCTTTTGACAGCTCCTCATAAGATAAATCAGGATCAACTACAGTACATTCAATACCCATTTTCTTCATAGTTACGGTAAGGAGGTTGAAAGTCCCGCCATAAACAGTAGAAGACAGAACAATATGATCTCCTGTTTCACAGATATTAAAAACTGCATAGTAGTTAGCCGCCTGACCCGATGAGGTGAGCATTCCTGCAACTCCACCTTCTAACGCACAGATTTTTGCAGCAACTGCGTCATTTGTAGGATTTTGAAGTCTGGTATAGAAATAACCCGAATCTTCCAGGTCAAAAAGTCTTCCCATCTGCTCTGAAGTATCATATTTGAAAGTGGTACTCTGATAAATAGGAAGTACTCTTGGTTCACCTTTTTTTGGTTGCCACCCAGCCTGAATGCAGATGGTTTCTTTTGCATAATCACCCATTATTAATTCTCCTTATTCGTTCCAATTATGGTAAACATACTGAACATCATCATCTTCATCCAGGAAATCCAGTGTTTTCTGAAGACTTTTTAAAGCTGATTCATCTGTAAGATCAACATAGTTCTGGGGAATCATAGTGATTTCTGAACTTGCAACAGCAATTTTTGTGGCAGCAAGGGCATTACATACCTCTTCAAACATATCGGGATCTGTGAGAACTTCAAAGCTGTCTTCTTCCTCACTGAAATCTTCTGCACCTGCATCTAAAGCAATCATCATAAGTTCATCAGCATCCATATTACATTCTTCTTTATCTATGATAATCTGTCCTTTTTTGTCAAACATAAAAGACACACATCCAGGAGTTCCGATACTTCCGTTTCCTTTGGTAAATGCGCTTCTCACATTAGCTGCTGTTCTGTTTTTGTTATCCGTAAGAGTGTCAACAATAATAGCAATCCCACTTGGTCCATATCCTTCATAGGTGCAATATTCATAATTTACGCTGCCTGCATCGCCTGCAGCTTTTTTAATGCCTCTGTCTATTGTATCGTTAGGCATATTATTTGATTTTGCTTTTGCAATGATCTGAGCCAGTTTAAAATTGTTGGCTGGGTCTGAACCACCTTCTTTAACAGCTACTGCAATTTCTCTACCCAAAATAGTAAATATTTTTCCTTTTGCTGCATCGTTTCTATCTTTTCTGTGTTTGATGTTTGCAAATTTTGAATGTCCTGACATAAAAAACGCTCCTCTTCTTTTCCCTTTTTCTCATATTTTATTATGAATTTTCTTCCTCATTTTCTTCTGGAAGTTTTTTTGTAACTAAAACACTGTGTATCATTTTATTTTCAACAGATAATACCTTAAAGTTATATCCATCTACATCAATTTCAAATTCTTCATCGCTTTCTGGTATTTTATCCATTTTCGAAATAAGAAAACCATTTATAGTTTCAAAATCATCTTCTTTAAAGTCAATTTCAAAACGCTCTTCCAGTTCCTCTAAATGTGTCATACCTTCAATTACAAATTCCGAATCACTATTTTCCTTAATATGGCCTTCTTCAATATCATATTCATCCATGATATTTCCAACGATTTCCTCCAGAATATCTTCCATGGTAATCAGTCCGCTGGTTTGACCATATTCATCCACTACAATTACCAACTGTATTTTTTTAGCCTGCATAGTTTGAAGCAATGTATTAATTTTTCTGGTTTCCGGAATGAATTCTACTTTACGCAGAAGATTTTTAATATCCTTTATGGGAACGCCGGAAATCATTTCTTTCCTTTTAATTCTTAATGCATCTTTTAGATTTAAAACCCCGACGATATGATCAATGTTTTCATCATAAACAGGATATCTGCTGTTGCAGCCTTCTAACATAACATTAATAGCATCTTCTAACAGACTGTCTCTATCAATGGACACTATATTCTTTCTATGAGTCATAATATCCTGAGCTTCCAGATCCCCATATTCAAAAATATTTGTAATCATTTCTGCTTCGCGAGCCAGTAAAACCCCCTGTTCATGACCTTCATTAACCATAGAAATAATTTCTTCTTCTGTTACATCGTCATTATCATGGTCTACCTTTATCCCAAAAATACGGAGAAATCCTTTTGACGATAAATTCACCAGTGCATTTAACGGTCTCGTCAGATAAGTTAGCCACAGAACAGGATAAATAAATGTAAACACCCATTTTTCAGGATATCTTGCCCCAAGTCTTTTGGGTATTAATATACCAAAAGTAAGTATTGCATATAAAATAACAAAACCTGCCATAAAAAATGCAAAACAATCCAGAACTGTTTGGCTAAAAAAGTTGAGGCTATTTTCCCCTGAGAAAAAAGACATCATTAAATACGTGATCTCTGAATTCAGACATTTAAAAAAATATCCTCCCATCAGAAAATTAATCAGGGTCACAACAAGCTGTAATGTCCCGATAAACCAGGAAGTATTATCCATAAAAAACAATATTTTTTTTCGCTTTTTATAGAAAGTTTCATCTTCATTTTTTTCTATTTCATTGTAACTTAACTGTTGAATGGCTGCCGAGAAGCCAAAAAGCATAACATCTATTAATATTAATACCAAAAATAATATAATACTGGCAGTGGGACCACCGTCATCCATAACGAAACTCCTTTTTGTCAAGATAAAACCTGTCTGGTTTTACTTGAATAAAATCCAAAATTCTTACTTGTAAAATATATCATCAACCACAGTTTACGTCAAGTTTCAGTAACTCTCATTCTGTTACTCTTACTGGTAATCATGAAAATAATCCCTGGTTGCAACTACTTTTCCGCCTTTTAAATAAATTCTTGGAATTCGTTTCCCAAGGTCGCAGGCAAATTCATAATTAAATCTTCCTGAGAGGTCTCCCAGTTCTTCTAACGTAAGTTCTTGTGCTCCATCTCTTCCAATCAGTGTAGCCAGGTCGCCTTCTTTTGTTTCCGGAATATCTGACACATCTACCATAAACTGATCCATACAGATTCTTCCAATAATCGGTGCCCTTTTTCCGTGTAAAAGTACAAATCCTTTATTGGATAAGCTTCTGGGATATCCATCTCCATAACCCACAGGGATTGTTGCAATCCTGGTTTTTTGGGTGGTGGTATAAATTCCACCGTAGCTTACAGACTCTCCGGCTTCTACATCTTTCACGTAGATTACATGGCTTTTTAATTCCAAGGCTGGTGTAAGCTTTACCCTGTTACGATCCACCTCATCAGATGGCCACAAACCATACATGGCAATTCCTGCCCTTACAATATCCATATTTGCTTCTCTTATTTCAAGAAGCCCAGCGCTATTTGATGTATGCTTGATAGGAATATCCAACTTAAGTTCTTCTTTTATCCTTAAATTAAAATCCTGAAAATCCTTCAACTGTCTATAAGAATTTGATTTGTCCTTAAAGTCTGATTTTGAAAAATGAGTAAAAATACCTTCTATTTCTAATCCATCCAGATCTTTAAGCTTCTTTATAAATTGAAAACCCTCTTCGTCCCCACATATTCCAATTCTTTGCATACCTGTATCTACTTTAATATGAATGGGAATTTCAATTCCAAGTCTTTTTCCTGTTTCAGACCATTCTATTGCCTGATCCATTCGAAAGATTGAAGGCCGGATTCCCTCTTTTGCCATACCTTCATAAGAATAAGGAAAAGTATACCCAATAATCAGAATCGGTTTTGTAATTCCACATTTTCTTAAAATCATGGCTTCTTCATAGGTAGCCACCCCAAATCCATACATATAATCCAAAGGTTCTAGTTCTTTTGCAATTGGAACTGCACCATGTCCATAACCATCTGTTTTAATAATACCTAATATTCTGGTTTCCGGATTCAGATTTGCCTTCATATTATCCATATTGCTGTGAATTGCATCCAGATTAACAGATGCATATACTCTCTGGTATTGCTCAATCATTTAAAAAGCCTCCCTTAAAAAGATTCTTTAGCTGTTTTATTACGTCAGACGCCATAAGACTATAAGAACCCATTTCTTCTTTTGCCAAATCGCCGCACAATCCATGGATATAAACTCCAAGGCTTGCCGCCAGATAGCTGTCTGCCCCCTGGGCAATAAGTGCTGTAATGATTCCACTTAATGCATCACCCATTCCGGCCGTTGCCATTCCTTCATTTCCAGAACAATTAATATAAAGCTTATTTTTTTTATCATAAACCATGGTTACAGCATCTTTTGCCACCAGTACTATCGGATAATTTTCTACAGTCTGTTTTAAAATTTTTTCTAAATCAGTTTTCAACATTTCCACCGGCAAACCAGTAAATCTTGATAACTCACCAATATGAGGAGTCATGATAATCTCCCTTGTATTATTTTCCCGGAGTTTACCTCGAAGATTATCTGATTCCGATATAATATTAATTGCATCTGCATCAATTATAAAAGGAATCTGTGGTGGTGTACGTTCAAATAAAAATGAAATTAACTGTTTTGCATAACGATCTTTTCCAAGTCCAGGACCCATACAGACACAATTACACCATTTTAAATCTTCTTCTAAAATATCTGCAAAATCACTAAAATCTCTGTCCGTGTCATAACAGGATAAAAGTGCTTCCGGAAGATTTGTTTGTATAATTAACCTATTTTTAGTGGATGTAACTACTTTGACCATTCCGGCACCCATCCGGTAGCAGGCCTTTGCAGCAATTTCACAGGCTCCTGCCATTTGATAACTTCCAGCGATTATTAAGGCCTTTCCAAAATCGCCCTTATTTCCATAGGAACTTCTTTTGGGTAGTAAGGAAAGATCCAGATTGTCATAAGTAAATGCTACAGGATACTGACCCATAAAGCTGTGCTCATTTATACCAATATCCGCAGTTATTATTTTGCCGCAAAGAGTTTTTCCAGGATACAGCATCATACCTTTTTTTATATATCCAAAGGTTATTGTGATATCTGCAATAATTGCGCAGTTTTTAATAGTACCATTTGAAGCATCTACCCCGGACGGTATGTCAAGGGCAATCTTTATAGCATTTTGGTTATTCAACCCGCTAATTAACTGCTCATAATCTCCTGTAATATCTCTGGATAGTCCTATTCCAAAAAGACCATCTACTATGATATCGTATTCTTTTTCAGGTAAAACATCCTCTAACGGTATATCATATTTTTGAAGTATTTCATATTGTTTTAGGGCAGAAACCGAAAAATTTTCTTTGTTTCCTACTATCAAAACTGTTACTGAATATTTACCTAGATATAACATTCTGGCAAGTGCCATGGCATCTGCGCCATTATTTCCCATGCCACAGACTAAAAGTATCTTGCTTGAAATACTGTAATTTTTTCTAATATATTCATAGACAAATAAAGCTGCTCTTTCCATTAAAACCAGAGATGGTATCTGAAAATATGCGGTTGTATTATTGTCATAACTTTCCATTTCCTCTTTAGAAACAAGATATTTCATTAGAGCCTCCATCCTATAACAAACAGCAAATATGGGAATTTAAAGTGAAATGTATTTTCACATATGGAAAATGCGTCAAAATAATTTGACGCATACCGCATTCCTTTATTTGTCTGTTACTCCATTACCATTCTGGCCTGGAAGGGATTCTTCTTTATCATCCGGTCTGGATTGATTCAAAAGCATATCTTCACGAAGTTTTTCTTCCTGAATCTGACCCTTCATAAGTTTTTCTTCTTGTATAATTTCTTCTTTGATTATGGTTGTGCCGTCTTTTTCATCTGTCTTTTTTTCAGTTTTTGTTATTTCAAGAGTTGCTTCCTGCTTTTTGCCAATATATTTCATATCAAAGATATTTATTACATCAGCACCAAATATATCATGCATATAGTTATACAGTTCCTGGTTCATAACTTCCATTTCCTGTTTCTGAATAACTTTCTTTTTCAGTTCAATTCTTACCGAAGTAATCCATTTTGAAATTTCTTCTATTTCGGTAGAACTTTTCTGGATACGGTCATAGCATACACCCATAGTCTCTAACATCAGTTCATGATTCACCTGTGCAATTTCTTTCGGAAGTTCCATAAGTGCATCCTGGGTTTCCTGAATTTTATCATTGCATTCATTAATCAATCTCTTGTTATCATCAAGCTTTTTATTTAAATTATCGCCTAAATCACCTTCGATTACTTCCATTTTGGACATAATCTCTTCCATGAGTCTTGCTTTTAATTTCTTTATTTCCTTTTTCTGGGTTTGCAATTTTCCCTGTCTCTTTAACAGTCCATTCAGCTTATGTTCCAATTCTTCAATACGTTTGGTACAATCTGTCTGGGTGAATAATTGATGCCATTTATGATCCAGAGTTAATATAGGTATATTTTTACCAGATAACGCAGGTTTATAAATATCATCCGTTCTTGACATGGCACTTCCTCTGGAAATCAAAATACCTTAAAATGCAGTATTTTACTGATTTCATTTCCTTACAAATCAATTTTGCTGATAATCTTTTGATGACAATTTTTTTTGCAGATAAATTTTTTGATGATATTTTATTGTCTACAAAAATTGTTTTTTATTAAATTTTATTCTAAATTATCTGCTGGTTCAGGTTCAAAACGGTTGATGTTATAGGACAACTTCATCAGACTATCTGAAAGATGAACATTTTCAACCTGAATATTTCCAGGTAAAGTCAAATCTACGTGGGCAAAATTCCATATAGCACGTATATTACACTGTACCAGTTTATCGGCTACCGCAACAGCCGCAGACTTTGGTATGGTAAGTACTGCGATATCAATTTCATTTTCTTTAATAAAGGAAGGCATTTCTTCCATAGGCTGGACTACCATTCCACGGATTTCTTTGCCATGTAGTTCCTTATTGGAATCAAAAATTCCTTTAAATATGAATCCACGTCTCTCAAAATTCATATAGTTTGCAATTGCCTGCCCCAGATTACCGGCACCTATAATGATCAGATGGTGTTTCTGATCAAGTCCAAGAATATTTCCAATTTCATTATGGAGATATTCTACATTATATCCATATCCCTGTTGACCAAAGCCTCCAAAATTGTTGAAATCCTGACGGATCTGCGAAGCAGTTACTTTCATTAATAAGCTTAAATCCTTGGAGGAAATTCTTTCTACCCCATTGTCTTTTAGTTCCCCTAAATATCTGAAATATCTGGGTAAACGACTAATAACAGCCTGAGAAATTTCTTTTTCTACCACAATAAGTCCTCCTATACAAGTATTCCATTATTATAGTAAATTGTTAAAATAAAGTCAATCAGTCATACCCGATTCTGTCTTAAATTTAAATTACTACATATTTTCATAAGTACTGCGAATTTCTTTTATAAAATTTTCACTGTTTAATACAATTACATCTTCAAGAGATGTTATTCCTGCCAGATCTTTGGTCATTTTACCATCTTCAATGGTTTTCAGTGTTGCCAGGTCCATCTTGTCTGCATAGGTAATTAATTCTTTAATACCATCTAATTCCCCACGTTTTCTAAGGGCACCTGTCCATGCAAAAATAGTAGCTACACTGTTTGTTGATGTTTCTTCACCTTTTAAATGTTTGTAATAATGTCTCTGAACAGTTCCGTGAGCTGCTTCATATTCATACTCCCCGGTAGGTGAAACCAGTACACTTGTCATCATGGCAAGAGAACCAAATGCAGAAGAAACCATATCTGACATTACATCTCCATCGTAATTCTTACATGCCCATATAAAACCGCCTTCTGCTCTCATAACTCTTGCAACAGCATCATCTATTAAAGTGTAAAAATATTCAATTCCTGCTCGATCAAACTTGTCTTTATATTCATTATTATAAACTTCCTGAAAAATATCTTTAAATCTATGATCGTATTTTTTTGAAATCGTATCTTTTGTAGCAAACCATAAATCCTGCTTTGTATCCAGTGCAAAATTAAAACAAGATTTTGCAAAGCTGGTTATGGATTTATCTGTATTGTGTACACCCTGTATAATGCCTGCACCTGTAAAATTATGGATAAGTTCTCTGGTTTCGGTACCATCTTCAGCTGTAAAAACAAGTTCAGCCTTTCCTGCACCCGGTACTTTTATTTCAGTATTTTTATAAATATCCCCATAAGCATGTCTTGCCAGTGTAATTGGCTTCTTCCAGTTCTTAACACAGGGTTCAATCCCTTTTGCAACAATAGGAGCTCTGAAAACAGTTCCATCCAGTGCTGCTCTGATGGTTCCATTTGGGCTTTTCCACATTTCTTTTAAATTATACTCTGTCATTCTTGCTGCATTAGGTGTAATAGTAGCACATTTAACAGCAACTCCGTATTTTTTAGTAGCTTCTGCTGAGTCAAAAGTAACTTTATCGTTGGTTTCGTTTCTATATTCAAGGCCCAAATCATAATACTCTGTTTTCAGATCAATGAATGGATGTATTAATTCCTCCTTAATCATCTTCCAGAGAATCCTTGTCATTTCATCTCCATCCATCTCAACTAAAGGGGTTTTCATTAAAATCTTACTCATCATAGTCCTCCAAATATCTCTTTTTAATATACTTTTCTTGCCAGTATTTGATTATATACTATCTTTATCCATTTTAAAACCTAATTTTATTTACTACTGCCGGAATTTTTGGGTTCTTTTTCCTGTTCTCCTATAAAAATCCCTTTTTCAATCATGTTTTTATGGGCATTAATAATATGTCTGTTAGCAAGTTCTTCTGCTTTATCAGCATCTTTTGCCTTAATTGCTTCCATTATAAGTCTGTGTTCATAGTTACTCGCAAGACCTCTCTCCGTATTGGATAGCGTGGTTTTTCTGGCTCTAAGAACGTACTGATGAAAATCTCTAAGCCAGTGTTCTAACATTTTACTGGCACTGGCACGATATAATATCTCATGAAAACGGTTATCCAATTCTGTTATCTGTTCTGCGTGACCTTTGGAAGCATGAAATTCAGAAAGATAAACATTTTCTTCCATTTCTTCCATTAATTCTGGTGAAATGTTTTCGGTAGCCCATCTGGCACACAATCCCTCCAACAAAGAACGTATCTCATAAATATCTTCCACGTCTTTCTTGGTAATTCCGGTAACATAAGCACCTTTATTGGGGATAATCTGAATCAGACCCTCAAGCTCAAGTTGACGGAATGCCTCCCTAACGGGAGTTCTGCTTACCCCAAGTTCTTCTCCGATGGCAACTTCCTTTAATTCGTCGTTCTGCTCGTATTTGCCATTAATTATATCTTCTCTAAGTTTATGAAATACTCTGCCACGTAATGAGTATTTATCGGTAACTTCTTGTTTTACATCATATTCCATCATCTATTTTCTCCAATTGTGAAGCCGGTTTCTTCGCAGATTCGATCAATTACCCTTAAAATTTCTTCATCCGTCATTACTGTAACACGACCATCCTCATATTCCCTGTCAACCCACTCTTTAATGGATCTGACAAAATCCGAATTTTTAAGAACCTGAATTTCATCCTTTAAATGGAAATACGTATTGACCCAGTGTGCAATGCCAGCTAGTCCTGAAGTGTCAGATATAGCACAAAGAACAGGTCTGTTCAGAAATTTATCCGTATCAAAAATATTATAAATTTCTTCATTTTTCAAAAGTCCATCTGCATGTATTCCCGCTCTTGTAACATTAAAGTTTTTTCCAACAAAAGGGGTTCTGTCAGGGATCTTATACCCAATAACTTTCTCATAGTATTCTGCAAGTTCTGTAATTACAGGAGTATTCATTCCATTCAGATTCCCTTTTAGTTGGGCATACTCAAAAACCATAGCTTCCAAAGGTGTATTTCCTGTTCTTTCACCAATACCAAACAATGAAGTATTGATGCCTGAACAACCGTACAACCAAGCCGTTGTGGAATTTGCCACTGCTTTATAAAAATCGTTGTGTCCGTGCCACTCTATAAGTGCACTTGGAACTCCGGCGTGTTTATGGATAGCATAAATGATACCCTGCACACTCCTGGGGATAACTGCCCCAGGGAAATTAACACCATAACCCATGGTATCGCAGGCACGTATTTTTATAGGTATTTTATATTCATCCATAAGTTTCATCAGTTCCAGACAGAAAGGTACAACAAAACCATAAATATCTGCACGGGTTATATCTTCCAGATGACATCTTGGACTGATTCCTTCGTCAAGACATTCTCTAATTACACTGATATAGTGATCTAAGGCTTGTTTTCTGTTCATCTTGAGCTTTAGAAAAATATGATAATCGGAACAACTTACCAATATTCCGGTTTCTTTCATTCCGATTTCTTTCACTAATTTAAAATCTTCTTTACTTGCACGTATCCAGCTGGTTACTTCCGGGAATTCATATCCCCGCTCCATACACTTATAGACTGCATCTTTGTCTTTTTTGCTGTATAAAAAGAATTCGCTCTGGCGAATCATGCCATTTTTGCCACCAAGTTTGTGCAGATAATCATATATAGTTACTATCTGTTCGGTTGTGTAAGGCTCTCTTGACTGTTGTCCATCGCGAAAGGTAGTGTCAGTAATCCAGATATCTTTAGGCATATTATGAGGTACTATTCTATCATTAAATGGAATCTTTGGAATTTCTGAATAGGGAAACATATTACGAAATACATTTGGCTTGTCTACATTATCCAAAATGTACATGTGTTCCTCAATTTCCAATAGATTATTCATATCATTCATGGTAACCGGTCGGTTTTTAAAATATTCTTCTAGGTTGCTCATTTAACCTGATCCTCCTTTAAGGAATTCTTCCGTATAATTGTATACATCCGTACAATGTATGTCAATATGCAATTCCCACTAATTTGTCATTTAGTTAAATTATTGCAGCTTATCTGCTCTATGGCAATGCTTTTAGATTTTCTACTATATGGCGTTATATTTGGGTTTTCTTCTATATAAAAATAATATCATGGAGATACAGAATAGTCCAAGTGCAACAAACCATTTGGATGAAATACCATGATCTCCTGTTGCTGGGGACTGATCCTTCTTGGCCGATAGATAAGTCAATCCTGAGGTATCTGCCACAGTCACATTTCCAAGACTGGTATTTACATATACTGCATATGGAGAACAGTGGGTTACACCAAAACTAACAACATAAATTGCTCCATTTTGTGTAACGGTACAGGGAATGTCCTCCAGTTGTCCATCTTCATCCAGTGTAATTATATGAACATATCCGGCTGCCATGTCACTACTGATAGGTAAAGTCATGGTCATGGTATCAACCCCGAATTTTTTGATTGGTACCTGATTGTTCTCATCCATTACGGATAAATCAAAGGTAAGCATAGTGATGGAAGAATCTATCGTCTGGTAAACAGATTCATATGCTGCCCTTATGGCACTGTCACTTTCGGTGCTGTCACTAATTGTTACATAAAGTGGCTGTGTGTTTCCCTGAATGTACCCGGTTATATATTCATTTGCAGGAAACAGGGTGGAGTTATTTGTAATCTGAATCAGATTATCCACCTGAGTTGCATTACTTACTGCCTGAGTTGTTGAAGCTGGTGTAGCACTTCCGGCAGGTTGGGTATCCGTAATAGTTGTCGTATCTGTTGCCGAAGGTTTTGCGACACTTTGATAAACCATTCCATCATAAACAAGATTATAGGTATTTCCATACACTACAGCGGTGGTAGGAAGTGCTGTGGTTTTCGAGTTATATTCAGCACTTGTACACATTCTGACCTTAATAATTCCTGGTTGGTCAGCTGTTGCTTCCTGTGTTATCGATCCAATAAGACCATAAAATCCTAAGTTAGCATTTGTCAGTACATTATCCGCAGGAAGATTTGTAAGATCCACATTTTCATTTACAACTGCCAACGTAACATTTCCAAAAGCTGGAATACGGTATTTGCTGTTAGAATAACGCGTTGCTGTTTTTTCATAGGAAAGAACAGGTATGTTGTCACCATAAAAAACTACACTTTGAAAAGCATTTTGTGAATCCAGATTATTTGTTATCTCACTGAAAGCACCAAGCCCGATATTGGTAACATCTGTAGATATTCTTATAGTAGAAATTGCGGTATTTGCAAATGCCCTGTCTTTTATATTCTGGATATAACTGCCACCAGATATGTCCGAAAGTTTATTACATCCATTGAATGCATCTTCTCCTATGGAAATGAGACTGTTTGGAAGAGTCACTGATGTAATTTCCGAATGATTCATAAATACTTCTGACGTTATTTTCTTAACATTTTCGGGTATTGTTACGCTGGCATCAGTACCCTTATAGCCTATTAAGATACCGTCACCCACGATTAAAAAATTGGAACCATTGGTTTTACTTTTCCAGTTATCCATATATTTTGTATGGTCAAAAGCAGATGTTTCAATATCGGTTACCGTACTGGGAATTGAAATATTTTCCAGGTTATCGCTATGATAAAAAGCGCCATAACCTATATGTGTCACTCCTACTGGGACAGTAAAATATTTTAAGTTTGTTCTTGCAAAAGCAAAATCATTTATAGAGGTTATATTATCCGGTACCGTATAATCTGTTAAACTATTATTTCCATAAAAAGCAAAATCAACAATATTGTTTCCTACAATAGCATACTTTGGTATGTAAACCCCTTTAACACCATCTCCTGTTCCCTGTATTGCCGATAAATTGGGGGAAACTTGATCTGATGTAGTAGCTCCTGTTGTCTGGGCGGAGGCAGTAGTGTCTCCCGTAGTTGGTGTTGTGGTTGCAGTAGTATCCCCTGCAACAGATGTTCCGGCTCCATGAACAGTCTGTTTAGTATTATCAATAAAAACAACTGCATTCTGGGTTACCACTTTGGTCTCGCCAAGCATTGTTCCTGAAGTTGCCGAGGTTGTAGCAACATCGGTCTGAGGGGTACCACTCGTTGTTGATGTTGGATTCGTAGTAGTTGTTGTATCAGTTCCAGAAATGGATGAATCCTGGGTTGTTGCTGCTTTATTGGCATCCTGAGCCGCGATTTGATCTGCATTTGCAGTTGCCCAGGTTTTAGCATATTCAGCCGCTACGGTTCCATCTGCTGCTACAATTTTCAGATTATAACAGCGGTCGAAGGCAGTGTCAGCAATTTTAGTTACGGATTCCGGTATGGAAAGCGTACCCAGATTCCTACAGTCTGAAAATGCACTGTCTGAAATGGTAGTTACAGAATAAGGAATGGTTGCTGTAGTAAGATACTGACAGTTTGCAAAGGCAAACGCAGGGATTTCCGTAACATTACTTGATATGATAACATTAGTCAGCTTGTCACATCCAAAACATGCATAAGGTTCAATCTGCTTAATAGTACTTGGCATAGAATAAACTGAAGTACTGCTTCCCGGAAGTAGTTCATATAAAGTAGTCATATCTTTACTATAGATTGCTCCGTCCGTACATACAAATTTTTTATTAGAAGTTGAAACCGTAATATTACTTAAGGAGGTGCATCCTGTAAAAACACCAGTTCCAAGCTTAGTAAGAGCTGAACCAAAGTTAATCTTACTCAGTGCTGAGCAATCACTGAAGGCTCCTGCCTGAAGGGAAGTTACTTCATCATTTAAGGTTACCTGTGTGAGGTTTGTACAATTCGAAAAGGAATCATAATTTACTGTAGTTACAGAACTTGGTAACGTAACCTGTGTTATGTAGGTATTATCCGCAAATGCAGATTCTCCTATTACCTTTACTCCATCAGGAACAGACACTGATTGCTCAGTGCCTGTATATTTTACTAATGTGGTACCCTTCATTTGAAAATCTGCTGCTTGGGAAACTGCAAATACTCCTGTTGCCGGAATCTGTGTTATCAAAATTGCTGCAATCAGAAATGCAGAACCCAGAATTCTTCTCATTTTTTTTGTCATATGATCCTCATTTCGACTTTTACTGGTTTTTAACTTTAAGCCAAAATAATTTTTTCTTCTTTATCTCTTTTTAAGAATAAAATAACAGATATACTTGCAAGCCCCAGCACCAAGAGCCATTTTGTCTGAATAAAATCACCTGTTTTAGGGGATGAATCAGAAATTCCTGCTGAAAGGTTAGCTGTGTCTACATAAATGGTATATGGTGAAAAATGTGTTGCCGTAAAGGTTACACAGGAAACTCCATCAATTGTTGTAAACTTTTCGGAAAGGTCTTCCAGCTTTGAATCCTTTACACTGGCAGCATTATTATTTCCTGCATAGGTTAGAAGATCACTTGGAATAGGAACCGTAATATTTACTGAAAGTCCTGTTGTATCTGTAATCTTAGTGGCACCTGTAGAATCATACAAAGAAATATCCATGGCGTAATATGCCAGATTGTCCAAAGAACCATACTGGTTTTTTAATGCCGCTTCTACTGCTGCTGTAGCATCTGCTGTTTCTGAAATCTTAACAACAAAATTATCAGTGGAACCATCAACTGATGCAGATATCAGATTTGAATTACCAATGTTGTTTGTTACGTCACTGGAAGGAATTACGGTAGTTGAACCAGTAGTTCCGGTTCCCGTGGTTGCACCTGTAGTTCCAGTAGTGGTACCTGTTGTTCCCGTAGTGGTTCCTGTGGTTCCTGTAGTGGTTCCTGTAGTTCCGGTTGTAGTCCCAGTTGTGGAAGCATCTGCTGTAGTGCTTTTTTTATAGGTAGGTGTAACCGTAGTGTCATGCGCAGGCATTGTTATTGTTGTAGAACCTGAACTGGCATTTGCAAAAGTAACATCTGTTGCAGTTGTGGTCCATTTATCAAATACATTTCCTGAAGTTGGGGCATTTGCTGTTATGGTAACGCTTGTACCACTGGCAATACTTCCGCCTCCCGAACCGTTTGTAACTGTAAGTGCATA
>Ga0302288_1001065_pt1 | contig 19031 bp, 12 predicted proteins | sample III_Fen_N1_1_FD_194549 | JGI IMG/M metagenome (GOLD analysis project Ga0302288, IMG submission 194549) | Peat permafrost microbial communities from Stordalen Mire near Abisko, Sweden - III_Fen_N1_1 | ecosystem: Environmental > Terrestrial > Soil > Wetlands > Permafrost | place: Sweden: Abisko...
CCATCCGGCAGCGGCGGGGGGTGCTTATATGACGGCAATAAAAGGATTTGCAGGAATTTATGTAGAAGAGGATAAAATAAAAGCAAACCCACAACTGCCAAAGGAGTGGAAATCCATGGAGTTTCAAGTTTGCCATCAAGGTACCTGGTATAAAATTAATATTAACGGGGATAATGCATCTGTTATGGAACAACCAGATATGTCTGAAAAATAAGAATTGCATAAATGTATAAAGTCATAAATGCATAAATGCATAAATGCATAAATGCATAGTACATATCATTAAACGTTATTTTGTAATTGAAATCACACTTTCTCTCTCTACCAGAGTAGTAGAGAGGGTGATTTCTGTTTTATCCAAGGGTTTTTTCTTTAGGAGGCGAAGCATACATTTGACAGCTTCCTTTCCTTTTGCATCCATGTCCTGGTGCACAGTAGTTAGAGGTGGTGTAGTAAGTTTGCAGATTACCAGATCATCAAAGCCTATAATGGAAACATCCTCCGGGACACGGACCCCCAGACTTTTTAAACTGGCATTAATATTTGCTGCCATAATGTCTGCCGTAGTTACGATAGCTGTTATGTCCGGACGTTTTTTAAGCTCCAGGGCAATTTCATTACAGGAATCATAATCCATTTCCTGAACATAGACTATATCAGGATTAAATGGAATTTTATGATCTAAAAGGGCTGTTTTATAACCCTGAAAACGTTCCTGAAGAACACCGCCTGCTTTTATAGTTGGTGATGAAAAAGCAATATTGCGATGACCACGATCAATTAAATATTTAGTAGCATTATAGCTTCCTTTAAAATCTTCAAGACCTACATTGCAAATATGAGAATCATGGACATAACTGTCAATTAAGACAGTAGGAATATTTAGATTATTGAGAACTTCAAAAAAATAATCTTTAAAAACACCGATAATAAAAAGCCCATCAATATTCCAGTTTTGTAAAAAAGAAATTAAATCTTCAGAAGAAGACACTGTCCTAACCATTAAAAAATATCCATTTTCCCGGAGATCTTTTTCCAGTATTCCAAAAAAAGTAGAGCTAAAAGGATCGGCAAGAAAATTAGTATTTTCATCGATGACCACGTGGTTTACAAAAGCAATTACTTTTGATGAATTAGAAACTAAAGAACGGGCAGACATATTTGGAACGTATCCTAATTCTTCAATCATCTGATTGATTTTCGCAACTGTTTCCGGAGATACACGTTTTGTATTTCCGTGGAGCACGTTGGAAACGGTTGTACAGCTTACCCCAAGTTTTTGGGCAATATCTTTCATTGTAGCCATGTGGGAGGATATCCTTTCGTTTTTTGGTTTAACCTTAAACCTAGAGCTATTTTAACATTTTATCATATGAATTACAATTATATTTTATATTTTCAAAAAGGAGAAAACAATGATTAGAGGAGTAATATTTGATCTGGATGGAGTGCTGGTATCCACAGATGAATTACATTATAAAGCATGGAAAAAACTGGCAGATAATCTGGGAATCGTGAATTTTACCAGAGTGGATAATGAAAGGCAGCGGGGCGTCAGTAGAATGGAGTCGCTGGATATTGTTCTGGAAAAAAGTGATTATCATTTTGATAACAAAATGAAGGTTTCTCTGGCTGAAGAAAAAAATAACTACTATAAAGATTTTCTGGAAGAACTTGATGAAAAGGCAGTACTTACAGGAGCTGAAGAAACTTTAAAAAATTTACGGGCCAGAAATATCATAATCGGAGTAGGTTCAGCAAGTAAAAATACCCCGGAAATTCTAAAAAAAACAGGATTGCTTAAATATATTGACAAAGTCAGCTGTGGCTTAGATGTAACTAAATCAAAACCCGATCCGGAAGTATTTCTTGTAGCCGCAAAAAAAATGAACTTAAAACCAGAAGAATGTCTGGTGGTTGAGGATTCTGCGGCGGGAGTTATTGCAGCAAAAGCAGCCAAAATGAAATCTTTAGGAGTTGGTCCATTTCACAATCTTTTATCTGCGGATTATCACAGGGAAAATCTGGCAGATGATATTGACTGGGAAACCATTATTCAACAAAAGTAATGCCGATCAGAAGTAATGGTAGCCAAAAGTAAATGCCAGTCAGAAATAATACCAGACAGAAATAATACCAGTCAGAAGTAATTCCAGGTAGAAGTAATGGCGGCCAAAAGTAAATGCCAGTCAGAAATAATGCCAGTCAGAAATACAGAGGAATAAATAATTGAAAGATATCAGAGGAAGGTACGGAAACATTATAAGGAAAAAGAGGGGGTTAACATGATTAGAAAACCAGAGGGCAAAAAAGTTCTGTTACTAGAAATAGCTATTCTCGTTATATTGCCAATCGTATGCATTATTTTAGCTATACATATCCGGACTCTATTAAAAACAGGAAATGATGGTGAACTTATGAAATCAACAAAATTAGTATTATATGAAGGACCAAAATCTTTAAAGGATACTGAAAAGGAAGACCTAAAAACTACTTCTGAGAATCTAAGAGATATTTCCCTTATGCACTGTGTGGATACCCAGGTGAAAATTAATGGTCAGGATTGCTATGTTTATGATACCAATGTAAATCATTCAAGACAGTGGTCAAACAATTATTCCCCTTCTCTTTCCCGGACGCCAGTAACCTACTTTGATTTTGATGGAAAAGTAAAAATTGAAGTTACTGTTCCTGAAATTGACCTGGAGCAGGTTAAAATCAGTCCTGTATCTTACGGATTAAAACCAGATATTAATAAACAAACGCATACACTTACCTTTTATATTTCTGATCCGGATACCTATACCGTTACTTTTAATGACTCTCCTGAGAGGGCTTTGCATATATTTGCACAATCCATAGAAGAAGCACCAGATCTTACTGATGAAAATGTTGTATATATTGGTCCGGGTGAATGGAATATTGATAATATAGTTCTAAAAGATAATGAAATATTGTATATATCAGGCGGAGCGGTGGTTCATGGATGTGTCAGTGGTAATTTTGTAAAAAATGTAACAGTCTGTGGGCATGGAATTATAGATGGATCAAAAGTGGCAGGCTGGCAGGGAACAAATCCACAGATTCCACTTAAATTTGATAATTGTGAAAATATAACTATTAAAGATGTAATGGTTTTAAACGCAAACGCATGGGTGTTTCAGAGTTATGATACCAAAAAAGGGCTGGTAGAGGGTCTTAAAATAATATCTCCAAGACCAAATGGAGATGGAATTTCGTTGCAGTCCTGTGAAGATTTTATGGTAAAAGATTGCTTTGTCCGTACATGGGATGATTCTTTGGTGGTAAAAAACTATGACACCAACAGTAAAAATATTGAGTTTGATCACATTCAGATCTGGACAGATTTTGCTCAGTCCATGGAAGTGGGATATGAAACAAATAAAGGTAAAAAAGAAAATGCATCAATTTCAGATATTACATTTAAAAATATTTTGGTACTGAACAATTTTCACAAACCTGTTATTTCTGTTCACAATGCAGATGATGCGGTTGTATCTGACATTACCTTTCAAAATATTACTGTGGAAAATGCCCAGATGGGTTGTGGAGATGGAGCTGAAATGCCATATCTTATAGATTTGGACATTACTCAAAACACCAACTGGTCTTCTACAAGAGAAAGGGGTCAGATCAGGGATATAACCATAGATAATGTTAATGTTTTGGCAGGTAAGTTTAGTCCTTCCAGAATAAAAGGATATGATGAGACACACAAAGTTGAAAATGTAACGATTACGAATCTTACCATATTGGGCAAAAAGATAAACGACTTTGAAACTGGACAGTTTGAGATTGACAGTAAAACAACCAGCAATCTGACACTGAAATAGAGGAAACCAACATGAAAATAGTGAGAAGAACCGGGATTATCATTTTAACTTTGCTTTTATTAGTGTTTATAGTTATAAATTTCAGCCTATTAAACAGGGCGAAAAAAGAAACCGTTATGAACCCTGAAAATATTATGGTTGTCAGCGCACCAGATCAGACAGAACCTATGGAAAATCCTGAGTTTGAGGTAAAGGAATTTGTTCCGGTATTGCCAGAAGGAGCTAATGTGGCGCTGGAGGGAAAAGCTGAAGTCAGTAGTTTTGCAGATGTCTACACGGGAATAAAAACTATTGATGGGAAAGCAGGTGGAAACTCTTATTGGGAAGCAAAAGCAGACAGTTACCCCAATATACTTACCATAGATTTAAAAAGTTCCTATGATATCAGTGCTGTCAGAGTATGCCTGAATCCCGAAAATGTATGGGGGGCCCGTACTCAGACTTTTTCAGTGCTAACCAGTATGGATGGAATTACCTACACAGAACTTATTCCAAGTGCTTCATATGATTTTATGCCGGAAACCGGAAATGAAGCAGTTTTAAAATTTGACACTATAAATTGCCAGTATATACAGTTACAGTTTACAGGAAATACCGGTTCAAAAGGAGCACAGGTGGCAGAACTTGAAATTTATAGTATTCAAAAAGGGAAATGATATGAAATTAAAGAAAACAGACAGAAAAAATAAACCTCTTTTTAGAAACAGTATTAAAGTCAAATTAACAGTTGTTTTTTGTGTTCCTGTTCTACTCATGGTGTTGCTTGTAATCATAATATATAATAAGGCAACGGACACCATAACGCAAAATTATGAAAATGCAACCTTAAGCACACTAAATGAGATGGCAGATTATTTAGACTTAGGGTTTGCAGGAGTACAGACCAATGCAATTGCGTATATAAATGATACAAACCTTCAAGCATACTACCAGCAAAAACTTTCCGGTGACAAAGTGGCAGAAACTGCCCAGTTCAAAGCAACAAAATCAGCAGTTTCCATTTTAAGTTCAGCGGATGGTTTTATCAATAATATCTTTATTTTTGGGGATTATGGTAATGATATAACCACACTTCGTGTTGGAAATGATGCATATCAAACTTATATGGGAAGTGATGAAGGTAAAGCCTGGGAAAATAGAAAGAGCAATTTTATCTGGGCAGGTTATCATCCATCACTGGATCAGGTATATAAACTGGATACAGATACCTATTCAATTTCTTTAATTTATAAAATGTCCAGCAAAAAAGGTTTTGTTGTAATGGATATTGAAAAAGAACAGATTTTACAGCTATTGAAAAAACTGGATCTTGGAGCAGGAGGAAAGGCTGGTTTTGTAACCGGTGATAACCGTGAAACGTCCATAAATTCAGAAGAGGAATACTTTACTAAACAAGATTTTTATCAGGAACTGGTTTCTGCAAAAGAAACTTCAAAAGCACTGTATAAAGAAGTTAATGGAAAAAAATACCTCATATTATTTTCAAGAATTAAATCGGCTGACAGTCTGCTGTATCTGATGATACCAGAGGAACAGATCCTTTCAAAAATGGATTCCATCAGAACACTTACTATTTTGTTTACTGTTATAACCATTATTATCTCCATGGGAATCGGAATGCTGTTTGCAGCAGATATTTCTAATGTATTAGGTAAAATTGGAAAAGAAATGAAAAAAATAGCCGGTGGTAATCTAAATGGGAATCTTAAAATAAAGAGAAAGGATGAATTTGGTGTTTTAGTAGATGATATTTCAGAAATGATTCTATCAGTAAAAACACTTCTTCAGAAAGCAATACAGGTATCAGAAAATATTTCAGAGTTCTCTGCTTTATTGGGAGAAGATTCCAATGAAATCTTATCGGCTAGTAAAAATATTATGTCAGCCGTAAAAGAAATTGATACTGGAATTCAGATAAACGCAGAAGGAACCCAGACATGTCTTTCTCAAATGGCGGAATTAGCTTATAAAATTGACTCCATATTCTCTGAAAGTTCCATAATTGAAACTGCAATAAAAAGTACCAGGAATGTTACTGAAAAAGGAAACTATATTATTTTGGATTTAAATGAGAAATCTAAAAAAACAAATGAAATAACCAAAGATATCATTACTGAAATAATGGAACTCCAGCAACAGACTCAATTAATAGATAATATTGTAGTTATGATTAGCGAAATTGCCCAACAGACAAATTTATTATCATTAAATGCTTCTATTGAGGCAGCCAGAGCTGGAATAAGTGGAAGAGGATTTGTTGTAGTTGCAGCTGAAGTTCGTAAACTTGCAGAACAGTCGGTTGAGGCAGTTGAAAAAATCCAGAATATAATCAGTATTATACAGATAAAAACACAAAAAGCAGTTATTTCAGTCAGAGAGGCAGGAGAAAATATCAGTTCTCAGACAGATTCTCTGGTTAATACAACAGAAATATTCGAAGAGATAAGAAAATCCGTAGAGATACTGGTGACAGGCATTTATAATACCACAGGACAAATCAGGGAAATTGAGGCTATAAAAGTCAAAACGCTTGGAACTATAGAGGAATTTTCAGCTATAGCTCAGGAAAATTCGGCTTCTTCTGAAGAAATAGCAAATATCGTGGAAAATCAGCTTTCAACAGCACAAAAACTTAATAACACTGCAAGGGTGCTTTCGGAGGATGAAAAAAATCTATATCAGGCTATTGGAAAATTTTTAATATAACACAATAGAATACCCCGACACTTTTCCTTGATAAATACGAAAATTTATATTACACTATACTTGAGATTATGCTTAAATAATTTAGCACATGCTAAACTATAATTAAGGCAAGATAATGCTTATAGGTCAAGTATGGTTTTTTATCCTAAGTACCTGATATAAGGCTGATTATCTAATCATTCTGGAGGGTATATCATGGGTAGTGGAGTACAACGTAAGCAGGGAATATTTAAAAAATTAACAACTACGAACAAAATAAAAAGAAAAAATATGACAGGTTTGCTGGTGGGTTTACTACTGGCAGGCCTGTTAGTGGGCTGTGGAAATAAAACTATAACCACCACATCCACAGATACTACCGCTACTGATAATACAGCTACAGACACCGTAGCTAGCCAGGGTACAGCCACAGCCCTGAAATATAAGGTTTCATACGACGGAATCGCGACAAAAGCCGTTGGCGCAAAAGCTTCCGTTCATGATCCATCCATAATAAAAGTAGGAGATACTTTTTATCTGTTTGGTTCTCACATGGAAGCGGCTTCATCAACTAATTTAAGACAATGGAAATCTTTTGCAACCGGTGTAAATGCCAGCAATCCTCTTTTTACAAATCTTTTTACAGATGAGGATGTATTTGCGTTTGCCGGAGACAACGGAGGGGGAAGTTATTCTGTATGGGCGCCGGATGTTATTTATAACAAAGTTATGAAAAAATACGTTATGTATTTTTGTACCTCATCAACTTTTATAAAATCAAATTTATGCTATGCAACTGCAGATAGTGTGGACGGACCATATACCTGGCAGGGAACACTGCTTTATTCCGGGTTTACAAGTGATACTATTTCTGAAACGGATGTAGTAAAAATAGTAGGGGAAGAAAACGCAGATACATATCTAAAAGGTGATGAATACAATAATAATCTCTGGCCAAATTGTATTGATCCTACTGTTTTCTATGATGCAGATGGAAAAATGTGGATGGTTTACGGATCCTGGTCCGGGGGAATATTTTTACTTGAGGTTGATGAAACTACCGGAAAGATTATTCATCCGGAAGAAGATAAAGATAATAGCATTGATGCGTATTTTGGAAAAAGACTTATGGGAGGAAATCATCATTCCATTGAGGGTCCTTATATATTGTATGATGCAGCAAGTAGTTATTATTATTTGTTTGTTTCCTATGGAAGTCTCACCAGAGAAGGTGGTTACCAGATCAGAGTGTTTCGTTCAAAAACAGTAGATGGCGAATATGTGGATACAACGGGATCCAATCCGGGAACTGACAGATTCCACTATAAATATGGTCTGAAACTTATGGGTAATTATTATCTCCCTAGTCTGACGGCTGCTTACATGGCACCCGGACATAATTCTGCTATGATAGATCAGGATGATGGAAAACTTTATATTGCATATCATACGCGTTTTGACGCAGGAACAGAATACCATGAACCAAGGGTACATCAGATGTTTATAAATGAACTGGGATGGCCGGTAGTAGCGCCTTATGCATATGACGGAGAAACCATTTCCATTACAGGTTATGATAAAAAAGATGTAACAGGTATGTACTATCTGGTAAATCATGGAGATGGAATTGATGCCACTATAAATGAACCTGTTATGATTGAACTGTTGGAAGATGGAACCATTGTAGGGGATCAGCTCATGGGAACCTGGACCATGACAGATAACTCTTATTATATGACGCTTACTTATGGAGATGTTACTTATAGTGGTGTATTTCTAAAAATGAATGACGAAGCAGAAACACCAGTAATGACCTTTACAGCGGCAGGCACTAATAATAAATCCATATGGGGTGTAAAATATTGAAGCCGGGGTTTATTTTAAATAATCATAACAGGGATGAAAATCCATTATTCGAATCTCATGATCCATCTATGATGAAAGATCCAATAAGCGGATGTTACTATTCCTACTCCACTGATACCGCAATTACGTCAGAATATCAACAAGGAATTCCTATCAGAAAAAGTAAAGATCTGATTAATTTTGAATATATTGGAAGGGCTCTTTCTGAGAAAGCCATTTACCAGGCCAGAGATAACGGAGATTTTCCACCAACAGAGGGTTTCTGGGCTCCTTTTACAGAATATACCAAAAATGAATACCGGATGTATTATTCAGCAACAAAAGCCTTTGGTAGTTGGGAATCCAGAATCTGGCTGGCGGTTTCCAATTCACCAGAGGGTCCTTTTGAAAACAGAGGAGTGGTTATGGATTCCTGGAATACCGAACCAGGTAGCCCAAATGCCATCGATCCTCATATCATAGAGGATGAAAAAGGTGGTAAATACTTGGTTTATGGGTCGTTTTTCGGAGGAATCTATTTAAAAGAGCTGGATAATGAAACCGGAATGTCAAAGAGCAGTGACCCGAAGGAAACAGGAAAAAGAATTGCAATAAAACCAGAAAATTCCAGATTAGACGGACCTGAAGGAGCTGCTGTCATATTTAATCCGGATACAAAATATTACTACTTATTTTTATCCTATGGCTGGCTTGGAGAAAACTATGATATCCGTGTGGGCAGATCAAATAGTCTTTGGGGTCCTTATCTGGATTACAAAGGAAGGGATATGAACGGGCTGGCTCATGGATTAAAACTGGCAAATAGTTACTGTTTTGAAGGAGATAATCCATATGCTTCTAATCAGAAAAATAAGAATCAGTCCTGGACTTACGATGGATTCAGAGGGCCCGGACATGGGGTTGCTTTTTTTGATGAAGAGGACGGGGAATACTATTTTGTTCATCACATTAGGGATGGGGCAGAGGAACTGAAGGTGGAAAATCCGGAATCCATTAATCCCGTAACCTATATCATGCATTATATGATGGTTCGTAAAATGAAATTTATAAATGACTGGCCGGTATTTTCGCCTGAGCCTTATGCCGGAGATGATAAGATAGTTGGGGTCGGAGGCTCTCTGTCACTAAAAGAACAGCAAAATAATGAGTCAATGGGAAAAGAGAAGATAGAAGGTAACTGGGAGTTAATTATAATGGATGACTTTGATAATCATGTAAAAAGATCAACAAGAATCTATCTGTCTGAGGACAGTATTTTGTCTTTTAATAAAAAGACAGGAAAGTTGCACTTTTTAGGAGAATCTGGAAACCTGCCTGATGTATTAAAAGATGGAACCGGAATCATACTGCCCTGTTTTGACTTTGAAAATAGTTGTGACAGCATCTGCATTACTGGTCTTACACCAGAAGGTGTTGCTTTCTGGTGTAAAAAGAGAGAATAGAGCAGGAGCTTCATTTTGTATGGATGCGGATAACAGTTGCACTGTACATAGGAACTTCGTAAAAGAAGGAATTGGATACAGTTAAACTGGTGTTTTCGATAGTAATTCGGTCCTCTACAATCAGATTGTTTTTGGAAGTAGGATCGGTCCCGGACAACTGCCAGACATCTGCTTTGGAATTAACAAAATCAAAGGCAGATAAATTAATGGCAATTTTCTGAGAAGCGGCCGTTACATTGACCAGTTTTATGATAATGTCCCCTGTTTCATCTGTGCCTGTTACCTGGTAAATACTTTGTGTTTTAGAGGCAGTGTCATTTCCTGTAAATTCTGTTTTTAAAACAGAGGAACTCTGATTATTGGAAAACAATTTCTGAATATAATAATTTATAGATGGATAAAAAGTTGTGTTGTTATACCAGATCATATCAGGTTCCCATTGATGAGTGGTCATATTACAAAACAAAGGAGCATAGGAAGCGAGTTTAACCACATCGCCATTGCGTTCTAACCCTGTCATATAGGAAGCTTCTGCAAGAGCGGCTTCCAGTGTATTGGACTGGGCGGCATATTCTCCTAAAAACACGGATACATTATTTCTGTCATAAGAGTCATATCTTGAATTGTTTTGTAAAAACCACTGGGGATTACAATAATAGTGCTCATCCACAAGACCTGCATAAGTTGTAAAATCAGAAGATTTCACGTTGATTTTGTTCCAGGCATTACGGTCCGTTGCAGCAGGTCCGTTGGCAACAATTAATTGTATGTCCCCATACAGATCGGGATTTTCCACAGCAGCATTTTGAAAAGCGGTTAGGAAGGCTTCGTATCTTGAAAAATAATCGTATCCCCACTGTTCATTTCCAATGCCAATATATTTTAAATCAAAAGGTTCCTGATGTCCCATTGCAATTCGGATGGCACCCCATTTTGTGTCAGCACCACCTTTGCAGAACTCTACCAGATCCAAGGCATCCTGAATGTATTGTTTAAATTCCGCGCTGTCCAGGTCTAAAGCATCTACAGCAGTTCCGGTTTTGCTGGTTCCCTGAATCTGACAGGACATACCACAGTTTACAATTGGAACAGCCAGTGCATCCAGATCTTCACAAAGCAGAAAATATTCATAAAAACCCATACCATAAGTCATATAATAAGGATTTCTGGATTCACTTGCCTGGGTTCCCCAAATATTTTCTGCCAAAGGGCGGCTGGCTACATCGCCATAGGTAACTTTGTCGTTAATTTTAAAAGCAAGCCCATCTCCGATAGAGTCTTTCCAGTTATAAGCATTTTCAAGATTTTCACCTTCCACAACACAGCCTCCAGGAAATCTTATGAATTTTGGAGACAACTCTTTTAAGGCAGTGGCAAGATCATTACGAAGTCCATTCTCACGATCATTAAAAGTATCAGAGGGAAACATGGAAACCATATCCATTTCCAGAGAACCCTTTTCCATAAGAACATATAGGCAAAGACCAGTGTTTACAGAAGTGGAAGCAGTAATTGTAACTTCATATTTCCACCATTGACTGCTTATAGAATCAATAGATGCTTCTCCATAGACATTTCCGGCCTGATCCCGTAGTGAAATCAGAACTGGTCCGGTATAATTTTCATCAGATTTTAAATAGAGGGAAACATGATAAGTATTGTCAGCCACAACCGCCAGCCCGGTGAAATAACCCAGATTTCCAATTCCTTCATAGGTATCCAAAGAGTTTTCCATTTTTAGATAGTGAGGATTGTTTTCATTTAAATAAGAAGAATCTGTTGTGCCATCTTCAACAGTGCATGTTACATTAGCTGTAGTCTGCCAGTTATGAAGAGGCCCGTTTGTGGCCATGGTACCAAACTCAAAAGAACGGTTCTTTATAAGTTCGCCGTAAAGCCCCCCATCAACAGAGTAGTTGATATCTTCTAAGAACAAACCATAAAGCAAACTGCTTACACTGGCAGTGCTTTCATTTGTTACAGAAAGAGAAAAGGGGGCAGTAGTACCGTTATTGCTGATACTACTTGAAGTGGAAGCTGCGTTATCATTAGAAGTTGTGTTTGCATTAGAATCCGTATTTGCCTGTGAGGAAACACTGGAACTAGAACCACTGGAACTAGTTCCAGAAGAATCCGTATTTCGGTTAATGACAAATTGATAGATGCCAAAACAAAGCAGAATAGTAAAAATAAATAGTATTCCGGATATAATGCCCACGGTAGTTTTTTTGTTTTTCATAGTAGAAATAACACCTTTCCGCACGCTTAAGGCATGCATAAAATTATTGTATTCTTAAAAATTTATATGTATAATGAGGTTCTGTAAAAACAATAACAGTATGGAGGTAACTTTATGCGGGAAACCGGATTTGATAAAAAGGATATAGCCAAAGAAATCATATGGGGGTTTATAGTTGCAGTTTTAGCCTATCTTTACTGGCTGCTTGTATTTGCCATCATAACATTTGTATTTAATTCATATCTTGATATTCATTACACCACCATATTATGGGTGTGTGTGGGATTAACCTTTATAACAATGCTGTTTCATATTCGAAAAGTTTTGAAAAATTGGAAAAGCCGCCATTAAGCGGCTTTTTTTAATGAGCAAGGAAGTCATTAAAAAAATCTGAAATAATCTAATTGTTTCTATAATCATGTGCAATTATGCTATTTACGAAAGAAAGGTACTAAGGTAAAATTGTATATATTAATCCATACAACTTCATGAAGAAATTTGAAATTTTCAAACAATTTGTATGTATTTATACAATACTTGACTTCAGTATAGATAGTTTAGATTCTTCTGTCAATGGTTAACTAATAAGGAACTAATTAAATATAACAAAATTTAACTGTCATCTTTGTATATTATTACCTATCTAATTCGTTGACTTTTCGGCAATATAATAGTATTGTATAATTAATTAAATGTTTAAGTAAAGTATTTCACTTATTACTAAAGTATTAGAAAAATCTAAAACAAAAGTTTTAGTAGCAGAGGAGAGTAAAGGAATGACTAAGTTGTATGTGAATCCAATGATAAAAAAAGGTCACATTAATAAAGAACTGCAGGGACATTTTTCTGAACATCTGGGCAGATGTATTTATGAAGGTCTTTATGTAGGGGAAAATTCCAAAATACCAAATGTTAATGGTATGAGAACCGATGTGGTAGAGGCTTTAAAAGAAATTAAGGTGCCTGTCCTTCGCTGGCCAGGGGGTTGCTTTGCAGATGAATACCACTGGAAAGATGGTATCGGACCAAAAGAAACCAGAAAAAAGATGATTAATACCCACTGGGGTGGCGTAGTAGAAGATAACAGCTTCGGGACACATGAGTTTATGGAATTGTGCAGACAGCTGGAATGCGAAACCTATGTGAATGGTAATCTGGGAAGTGGTACCGTACAGGAGATGTCAGAATGGGTTGAGTATCTGACTTTTGAAGGGGTTTCCCCTATGGCAGATCTTAGGGCGAAGAATGGACAGAGTGCTCCCTGGAAAGTGGATTTCTTTGGGGTAGGAAATGAGAACTGGGGTTGTGGTGGAAATATGACTCCGGAATATTATGGAAATGAATACCGCAGATATCAGACCTATGTAAGAAATTATAAAAGTGATGCTCCTATTTACAAAATTGCCTGTGGTGCCAATGTTGATGACTATGAATGGACAGAAGAGGTTCTAAGAACTGCATTCAGAAAAGCGCCAGAAGCCCTGCATGGTTTCATGGATGGACTTTCCCTTCATTATTATACACTTCCGGAAGGCTGGGAAGTTAAAGGCAGTGCAACTGATTTTGACGAAAAAGTATGGTATAAAACTTTAAAACTTACGCTTTTTATGGATACATTGATAAAACGACATGCGACTATCATGGATAAATATGATCCTAAAAAAACAATTGGAATGATTATTGATGAATGGGGTACCTGGTGTACCTGTGAACCCGGTACAAATCCGGGATTCTTATATCAGCAGAACACCATGAGAGATGCTCTGGTAGCAGGAATTAATCTGAATCTGTTTAACAAACATTGCGACCGTGTAAAAATGGCCAATATTGCACAGATGATAAATGTTCTTCAGGCTGTTATTTTAACGGAAGGTGAAAAGATGATTCTTACACCAACTTATCATGTATTTAATATGTATAAGTATCATCAGGATGCAGAACTTTTGGAAAGTAATATAGAAACAAAGGAAATTGGTCTTGAAAAAGAAAATATGGTTCCGAACTTAAGTGAATCCGTATCCATTGGAAAAGATGGAAAGATTCATGTAACCATTTCCAATCTTTCTCTTACTGAGAGCTATGAAATAGAAGGTGTTTTTGCAGAAACAGAGATTCTTGGCGCAAAAGGAACTATTCTGACCGGAAATATGCAGGCACACAATACTTTTGAAGAACCTGATAAAGTAAGTCCGTCAGTTTTTACAGATTATAAATTAGCAAATAAAGGAATTAATTTCAACATTCCGCCATGCAGCGTAATGCATTTAGAACTGGATGTTAAATAAGGAGGATCTTATGGTACGCAGAAAGTCAGCCCGTATCATTTCATTAGGATTAATCATTGCTTTGTTTTTTGGTAGTATCAGCCCGTTAACTTCTTTACAGGTTTATGCAAATGCTGATACAGAAACAACAGCAACAGCGGAAATTGCAACTGCAACAACAGTAGCAGCAACAGCGGGAACAGAAGCTGAAACAGCAGCCACAGAAGTAGCAGCTACAGAAGCAACTGCAACAACTGTATCTTCAGATGATGAAACCTATGTAAATGAAATGATCAGTAATAATTACACAAAAGTCAGTGGGAAATATACAGCTCCTCTTTATACAGGAGAAAAGCTGGAATACAAAGCCAGCGACTGTTTTCTTAAGTCAGATACAGCAACAATTGCCAGTGATAACTATGATTATAAAAACGAGGTAGTTTCCATGAACATTGGGGACACCGCTACATTTGCAATTGATATTCCTGAGACTGCCCAATACTATGTAAAATTTGATTATCTGTCCCATGATGATTCTATTTTACCGGTTGAACTTTCTTTTCAGGTAAATGGAGCTTACCCATTTTATGAAGCAAGACGTCTTAGTTTTGAAACCACCTGGGTTTCAAAGCAGGAACAGTCTGTAGACCGCTATGGAAACGAGATTGTTTCTATTCCGGACAAATTAATTCAGTGGGAAAGCAAATATCTGATGGACGCCAGTTATCGGTATTCCACACCTTTAAAAGTAGAACTTCAGAAGGGAACCAATGAGTTTACGCTTGCTGTTTCAGAAGGTAGTGTTCTGATTGGAAATATGTATTTAGAACCTGTGGAAGATGTCAGTGAGTATACAGGATCTGAGGAAGCTGCCGGGTCAGGACTTATTACCATACAGGGAGAAGGTTTTACCTATCGTAATGATTCTTCTATCCGAGCAGTTGCTGAATTTGAAGCAGATCTGGATCCGTATGAAGTTACAGATACATTGCTTAATACCATTGACAAAGATTCTTTTAAAACAGCCGGACAAAAAGTAACCTATGAATTTACTGTGGATAAAACCGGTTACTATAACATTGCTGCTAATTACAGACAGAGCGATAAAAGTGATTTTCCTGTATTTATGGATGTTGCCATAGACGGAACCATTCCAAGCACAGCTTTTCAGGCTTATCCTTTTGCATATACCACTTCCTTTAAAAACGAAACACTTTCAGCAGATGATGGAAACTTAAGTGTTTATCTGGAAGAAGGTACCCATACCATTTCTTTTACTATAAGTAATGATAATCTCAGGGAAATACTGGAAGCAATCGATGAGATCATGAACGGAGTAAATGATTTATCCTTAGAAGTTACCAAAGTAGCCGGTACTAACAAAGATAAATATCGTGATCTTGATATAGTAAAATATATACCTGACGTACAGGAGCGTTTGTTAAACTGGGCAGATGAACTGGATTCTTTAAGAGACAGCATGATGGTTTATAATCCAGAAGTTAAATCCATAGCATCTTTTTCCTCTATGAGTATTTCCAGTAAACAGTTGAGAAGTCTTGCAGAAGAACCAAACGAACTGACATACCGTGTAGCAGAACTTGCAACTTCTATGAATTCAGTAAATAAAAATCTTGCAAATGCCATTGATGTTATCAACAAGAGCAAAATATCTTTCGACCGTATCTATATCTTTCAGGAAGACAGTAAACTTCCTGCAAAAGTTGGAATTTTTAAATCAACTGTAAAAAGTGTACAGAGATTCTTTTCTTCTTTTATTAATCAGGCTTACTCCACAAGTAATGTGGATGATGCACATTTGCAGATCTGGGTAAACAGATCCAGACAGTATCTGGAAATTATGCAGAAGATGATAGACGAAGATTTTACAGCAAAAACCGGTATCGAAGTGGATTTGTCCATTATGCCGGATCAGAACAAACTGGTTCTGGCCAATGCCTCAGGGGATGCGCCGGATATAGCAACCGGTATTAATTATGCCATTCCTTTTGAACTTGCAATCCGTGGTGCAACGGTGGATCTGACAAAATTTTCTGATTTTAAGGAAGTTGCCAACCGTTATCAGGCAGGTCTTCATATTCCGGCAACAATAGGTAATGGAATCTATGCTATGCCGGAAACCATGAACTTCTGGGTATTATTTTACCGTACTGATATTATGGATAAACTGGGACTTAAGGTTCCGGATACCATTGATGATGTAGTGGCCATGCTACCGGAACTTCAGATGAGAGGTCTTAACTTCTTCTATCCTACCGCACAGATGCTTGTAATGAGGAACTTCCACGGAACAACACCTTTGATTTTCCAGAATGGAGGATCTTTATATGGTGAATATGCCGGAGATACTGAACTTGACAGCGATGCATCAGTGGAAGCACTTACTAAATTAACAGAATTATTTACGATTTATAATATTCCTGTTGATATTCCGAATTTTTACCAGCATTTCAGAAACGGAGATCTTCCTATTGGTATAGCAGATTATGCAACCTATAATCTTTTAGTGAATGCTGCACCAGAAATTGCCAACTCCTGGTCAGTGGCTTTAGTACCCGGGACAAAACAGGCTGATGGAACCATTTCAAGAACCACCTCAGGTGGCGCTGAAAGTACCGTTATGTTTAAAAGTGGTGATGATGAAACAGTAACGTTAACGGATGGAACAACTATGAACCGTGAAGACGCAGCCTGGGAATTTATGAAATGGTGGTCATCAACGGAAACACAGATAGAATACGGACAGACCCTACAGATTTCTTATGGTGAGGAATATATCTGGCCTACCGCAAACCTGGACGCATTTATGGAACTGCCCTGGGATACAGAAGATAAAGCTGTTATAGCAGAACAATCTACCTATGTAGTTGAAGCTCCCCGTATTCTGGGAACTTATATGCTGGAGAGAGAACTAAGTAACTGCTTTAACGATGTAGTTGTTAATGGTAAAAATTTAAGAAGCAGAGTCGATGCCGCAGTAAAAGTTATTAACCGTGAAACGGAAAGAAAACTGGAAGAGTTTGGTTATATAGACAGCGAAGGAAACGTATTAAAAGAATACAAGGTTCCTACACTGGCAGGTGTAAAAGAAATTCTTGGAATAGAATAGTGAGGTAGACAGTTTATGAAAGGAAGAAACAAAATAAGTAAAAGAGAACAGGGTAATAAAAACGGTTATCTTTTCTTAGGTCCATATTATTTTATATTTTTGATCTTCATCATTATTCCGGTAGTAATAGCTATAGGCCTTTCCTTTACTAATTTCAATGCCATTGAGTTTCCGAAATTTACAGGCTTTTTGAATTACATAAACCTTTTAACAAATGATGAAATTTTTATGCAGTATGTATTGCCAAATACGGTTAAATATTCCCTGATTGTAGGTGTGGGAGGATATGTTCTTTCTTTCCTGGTAGCCTGGGCATTGTCAAATCTTACCAAACCCGTAAGAACCGTATTTGCACTTATTTTATATTCACCCAGTATGACGGGTGCTGTAGCAATGACAGTTTTATGGAAAATCATGTTTACAGGAGATCAGACAGGATATTTAAACAGTTGGTTGATGAACCTGGGAATTATAACAGATCCCATAATCTGGTTGGTAAATGTCAAATATCTGCTTCCCATAGTAATATTTATCGGACTCTGGTCCAGCATGGGTGTAGGATTTCTGGCGATTCTTGCAGGTATCTTAAATACCGATGAATCTCTTTATGAGGCAGCCGCTATTGATGGAGTAAAAACAAGATTTCAGGAAATGATATATATTACAATTCCAAGTATGAAACCACAGATGCTGTTTGCAGCAGTTATGTCCATTGTTGGAGCTTTCCAGAACGGTACCATAAGTACTATGCTTGCAGGAAATCCAACACCTGGCTATGCAGCCCAGCTAATGGTAAATCATATTGAAGATTATGGCTTTATCCGTTATGAAATGGGATATGCAGCAGCAGTATCTGTTGCACTTCTGGGAATCATCCAGTTGTTTTCTTATGTAGCAACCAGATTATTTGGAGAAAAAGATTGAAAGGAGGCCTGAATCATGGCATATAAGGGACATAAAATTAATCCACAGAGATTTGAAAAAAGTCAGTTGAAAATTATCGCAATTATACTTCCTATCGTATTGGTTATGGGGCTTCCGATCGTATTTATTTTCTGCCACGCGTTTAAACCCATGGATGAGCTTTTTGCCTATCCGCCCCAGTTCTTTGTATACAAACCCACCTGGGAAAATTTTTCGAAGCTATTTAAAGCCTCCAGAACCAGTGGCATTCCCATGAGCCGTTATGCTTTTAACAGTATCATCGTGACGGCATCGGTAGTAGGACTTTCCCTGTTTCTTACCACTATGGCAGCTTTTGGACTTTCCAAGCTAAAATTTAAAGGAAAAAATGGCCTAATGCAAATTAACCAGACAGCGCTGATGTTTGTATCTGTAGCTGTTATGATACCAAGATATTTAACTGTTAATTTTCTGGGACTTACCGACACTTATTTAGCTCATATTCTTCCTCTGGTAGCACTTCCTGTAGCGCTGTTCCTGGTAAAGCAGTTTGTGGATCAGGTACCTGATTCTCTTATAGAAGCGGCATACATTGATGGAGCAAGTGACTGGAAAGTGTACACTAAAATTGTAGTTCCATTAATCAAA
>Ga0302288_1001066_pt1 | contig 19028 bp, 12 predicted proteins | sample III_Fen_N1_1_FD_194549 | JGI IMG/M metagenome (GOLD analysis project Ga0302288, IMG submission 194549) | Peat permafrost microbial communities from Stordalen Mire near Abisko, Sweden - III_Fen_N1_1 | ecosystem: Environmental > Terrestrial > Soil > Wetlands > Permafrost | place: Sweden: Abisko...
AATGGAACGCAAAATCGTGGCACTGAAAGAAGAAAGCAAACTGATAGAACAAAAAATTAATTTGATTGACGAAAATATTTAATCTCCAAAAAATTCCCAAAAGAAAACGCGAGCTGTTGAGTTCGCGTTTTTTGTTTGTATAAAATAAGTCCAGCCTTTGAAAACTCAATTTTGCGAGGAAAGTTCTTTCGTTGGAATCTTGGATTCGGTTTATAGAACTGCTAAGTCTGTAAATGGAGGTGCTTGGTTCATTTATGGTGGAGTCTGTTTTATTAATGGAGTCTCTCGTTCCGTTAATGGAGGTACTTACTTCGTTAATGTAGGAGCCTACTCTGTTAATGGGGATGCTTGTTCTGTTAATGGAGGTGCGAATTTTATAAATATAGTTGCTATGTTTGAATGTCGGGGCACTAGATTGGATAATCCGGTTTTGAAATTTCAAACGGACGCTCCGTTTTCGATTAAACATAAAGCTGATATTCTTAAATTCAGACATTTATTTGTATTATGGGGTTCTCACACCTAACAGGTTTTTGAAACCTGTTAGGTGTCCTTGCTAGCTGTGTGAATCAAGATTTAGATAAAAGTAAAAATCAACCTCGCTTCTCAAAATTCTAATTTCAGTGCAAACCTAAAAGCGTGTTAGGGCACGTATTTTTTTATTAATCTCCATTTCTCATCTCGTCTGTCTATTCCTAAAAATCCATTTTCTACACTCCAATAAAATCGTTCAGCATAGTCGTCTCTTTCTTCGTAAGATCCATCTGATTCAAATACTTTGACATCATTATAACTAAAGTCATTTATTCTAAGTTCGGTCAAGGGTATTCTGTCAAATTCTGATTTCCCAAATGAGTATTTCCCGTAGTACCGAGACCTTTTCATTGCAATGTCAAATGTAATTGAAGTTCCGCCTTCAAGAGCCACTAGTTCAATCAGAGAATTCCCTTCTAGATATCTATCGTAATTAGGGTTAGTTCGCTTGTCTCTTACTCTATATATTTCATGTTTATCAGGAAATAATTCAAAGTCTCCCAAAGGTGTTGAATAGTTTTCGACTCCTTCAAGAAAAATTGTATCTCTGTCATGTTTGTCAGATTCGAAAATCATAATTTCATTTCCTCGGTATGGTACAATGTTTAAGTTGTTTTTAGCAATCTTAAAGTTTCTTCCACAACTGAAGAGAGATATTGAAGTCATTATGAATATTAGCTGTCTCATAAGTTTTTTTGATATGTGTCCTAACAAGTATATATGCGAATTCAAAGATGTATATAAGAAGTCGCAATTCGTATATATCTCCTGAATAAGGCTGTTACTCGTCTTCTTAATTTAGACCCCAAAGATAAAAACTATATTTCACATTAACCACGATTCAAATTATTTTTTTCAGAACTGATATTGTAACTTGCATTAATGCAACAAGGGAGCGACTTACTCAGTCGCTCCCTTGCCAGAAACAAAGATTTTTGTATTGCTTTTATTCAAACATGTTTCTGAAATGAGAGAAAAAATTACGAGCAGCCGATGCGTTTGGCTTCACGTTATTGGAATCGGACAGCTTGTCTATCAGGTTTTTTTCGTCTTTGCTCAGATTTTCGGGAACATACACACCGATATTGACCAATAAATCGCCGGTGCCATATCGGTTTACATTAGGCAATCCTTTGCCACGTAAGCGAAGCACTTTGCCAGGTTGCGTTCCGGGAGCAATGGTCACTTTCACTTTACCATCCACCGTGGGCACTTCCACCGAACCTCCGAGAGCTGCCATTGGGAATGTAAGCAGCAGATTATAAATTAAATCGTTTTCGTCGCGAATAAGTTCCGGGTGTGGTTCTTCTTCCACCAGCACAAGTAAATCGCCGTTAACTCCTCCCCTACGTGCCGCGTTACCCTTACCCGACATGGAAAGTTGCATTCCTTCCATTACTCCGGCCGGAATGTTGATATTGATAACTTCATCTTCGCGCACGATACCTTCGCCGCTACAATGAGAGCATTTGTCCTTGATTATTTTTCCGTCGCCGCCGCAGGTTGGACATTCCGATTGGGTTTGCATTTGCCCCAGAAAAGTTTGCTGCACACGCGTCACACGTCCGTTACCGTTGCAAGTGGTACAAGTGGTTGTATTCTTTCCACCCTCGCCGTTGCAATGCGAACACATGACGTATTTTTTTACTTTGATTTTCTTTTCAACGCCGCTGGCAACTTCCGCCAGGTTCAGTTTCACCTTTACGCGCAAATCCGAACCACGACGTACCCGCTGTCCGCCACCACGCTGATTACCGCCAAAACCACCGAATCCGCCAAAATGACCGCCAAATATATCACCGAAATGGGAGAAAATATCATCCATGTTCATGCTGGCACCGCCAAATCCACCACCTCCGGCTGCACCGCCTACTCCCGCGTGGCCAAACTGATCGTAACGTTGACGCTTTTGGTCATCGCTCAACACTTCGTAAGCTTCAGCTGCTTCTTTGAACTTTTCTTCAGCTTCCGCATTACCCGGGTTTTTGTCGGGGTGGTACTGAATCGCCTTTTTCCGGTAGGCTTTTTTTATTTCGTCAGCCGAAGCACTCTTCGAAACTTCAAGTATCTCGTAATAATCTCTTTTTGCCATTGAAATGATATATAGTTATAAAACTGAATGATATGGGTGTTATTCGCCAACTACAACTTTGGAAAAACGAATCACTTTATCATTCATGGTGTATCCCTTTGCCACGCAATCGATAATTTTGCCTTTCAGCTCTTCTGTTGGTGCAGGGAAAGTTGTTATTGCTTCGTGAAACTCGGTATCGAATTTTTCGTTTTCGGTAGGGATTGCTTTCACACCGTTTTGAATTAGAAACGCAATGAATTTGGAATAAATCAAATCCACTCCATCCTTCACTGCCTGAACGTCTTCCGAAGTTTCCATGGCTTTAAGTCCACGTTCAAAATCATCGACAAGCGGAAGCATATCCACTAAAATTTTTTCGCCGGCTGTTTTAATCAGGTCAATTCTTTCCTTCAACGTCCGTTTCCGATAGTTATCGAATTCGGCCATCAGGCGCAGGTTCTTGTCATTCAACTCAGCAGATTGCTGTTTCATTTGCTCAATTTCATCAATAATTTGATCGGCAGCCTGATCGGTTGATTCCTGTGTTTGAGTTGCTTCCTGATTTCCGGCAGTTTCATTTACATCCGGTGTTTCCTCTGTATATTTTTGCTTTTTCATATTTTAATAAATAACTCCAAAATCGGGTTTGATAATTTTGAACCTATCAGTTACTGAAATTTCTCAATTAGGGTTTATTTTTTGTTTAATTGGAATTTGCTGTTTTCCATCAATAATTTTGCCAAAACACCCGATTCAGCCTTTTGGCAGAAATCGGGTGGCAGATTGGCAGAAACTCTGCTATTTTATTTTGTAACGCGACAAAATGTACGTTTTTAGCTATGCGCCGGGTGTAATTATTTTCGTTTCAACCATTTCACAAAATGTTCGGGATTTTCATCAAATGTAAATGCTTTATTCAATGGTTTTCCATTGTTATCAAGCATTACATAGAAAGGCTGAGCATTCGCCCCGAATTTCGAGCGTTGAAGGTAACTCCATTTATCGCCAACAGTGGCGATATCGGTAACCCGACCATTTTCATTCACTACATAAGGTTTTACTAGCGCCTTTTTATCATCAACATATAATGAAATGAGCACAAAATCTTTGTTCAGCAACTCTTTAACCGAAGCGTCAGTCCAAACCGAAGCTTCCATTTTACGGCAATTCACACATCCAAATCCTGTAAAATCAATAATCACCGGCAATTTCTTTTCGGCAGCATACGCCATTCCCAACTCATAATCGGTGAAAGCCGGGTGAACCTCGTTGTTGTAAAGATTAAAGTCCTGCGTGGTGAGCGGTGGCGAAAATGCGCTAATGGCTTTCAACGGTGCGCCCCAAAGTCCGGGCACCATATACACCGAAAAGGCAAGCGAAACGATTGCCAAAAAAGTACCCAACACGGAAGTATGTTTTGATTCGCTGTCGTGCGGAAAGCGGATTTTTCCAAGCAAATAAAAACCCAACAAAGCAAAAATCACAATCCAAATGGATAAGAAAACTTCCCTGTCGAGCAAACGCCATCCGTAAGCCAAATCGGCAACCGAAAAGAATTTAAGTGCCAAAGCCAATTCCAGAAATGCCAATACTACTTTGACCGAATTAAGCCAACCGCCTGATTTTGGCAACGATTTTAGCCAGGAAGGAAACAGCGCAAACAGACTAAATGGAATGGATAAAGCCACGGCAAATCCCAGCATACCAATTGCAGGTGCCAAAATCGAACCGCTGGATGAAACCTGAACAAGCAATGTACCAATAATAGGACCTGTACACGAAAATGATACCAATACCAATGTGAAAGCCATAAACAGAATACTTAAAAAGCCTGCGGTAGAATCGGCTTTAGCATCCATTTTTGTTGACCATGAAGCTGGTAGTGTTATTTCAAACGCACCGAAAAACGATACGGCAAATACAACCAACAACGCAAAAAACAACAAGTTGAAAACAGCATTGGTTGCTAAACTATTTAATGCACTTGCTCCAAAAATAAGGGTAATCAGTATTCCTAGAGTCACATAAATAAAGATAATAGCCAACCCATACAAAATGGCATCGCTCTGACCACGCTTTTTGTTTTCCGAACGTTTCAAAAAAAAACTAACAGTCATGGGAATAATCGGCCAAACACACGGAGTGAAAAGTGCCAAAAAACCTCCTACCAAACCCGCCAGAAAAATAAGCCAAAATGAGGTAGCTGCATTATCTTTTGTTTCTCCAAAGCTTCTTAATTCACTAATAACAGGCGTCCAATAATCGGACGTTTTATTTACAACAACGGGGGTAGGTGGTTCAGTCGAGACTGTTGGGGTGCCGGATGCAGGAGTTGTCGGCGTGGCAGAAGTTGCTGGTGAACTTCCTGAAAGACTCAGATTAAAAGGCGTTTTTGTTGGAGGCAAACAGTTTTTATCGTTGCAGACCATAAATTCAACATACCCTTTTACACTAACTTTCGAGCCGCTGCTAAATTTAATTTTCTGAACAAAAACCGCACTTTCAGCATACCATGTCAACTCCATACTAAAGCTGGAATCAAATTGTTTTTCCAGTTTCGATTGAGCTTGTAGTTGACCAACTTTTTGAGCATTTTCAATCTTATCAAAAACAATGTTTGTAGGTCGTGGACCATCAGGCGGAATATTTAATCCATAAATATGCCAACCATCGTCAATTGTTGCTTTCAACTGCACATCAGCCGTAGTTTCACTCGTTTTTTTTATTTCAAAATTCCATTTTACGGGTTCCAGAATTTGAGCGAACGAAACCATTGAAATTAAGGAAATGACTAGAGACAGAATTACTTTTTTACTCATATTCATTTATTTTACTGAGTGTAACATCAATTTTCAAAAATTGTTTTTGCATTGAAATTATCGAACCAACATAAACTTGAAACTCACCCCAAAATTGGATGATGAAATTGGAAATGAAGAAGACACCAGCGGCGTACTCATTTGTCGGTCATAGAACAATTGGATATTTACTTTGGAGCTAAATACATAATCGGCAATAACTTTCAGCGCAAACACTTTATTTCCGCTCGATGCTTGAGTCAGATTTTCTTCTACTTTCCGAAGCAATGTTTTAATATCTTTATACGATAAATCGACATTCAGCTTCAAGTCATTTTTCACCTTGGTCTGTTTCTCCGATTTAAGCTTCAAAATTACATCAAAATCCTTTACAACGTACCCAAGTCCTAAAATAAACTCATCAGTACCTGTTTCAATCAGTTGAGTGCTTGAAAGGTTTAGCACCAAATTGCGCGTTTTGTTGTATTGAAGTTTTCCAGTCATGTTATTCTTGGCTGCAAAATTTACCCCAATCAACGGACTAAACTGCTCGTTAATAGACACATCACCAATATTGTATGGCGACGAAGGAATTGGATTATTAGTCTGAACATCGCGCACATATCCCTGTGCATTATCACCATCACCCATGGCTACCCAAGTGGAATAAGATGTATAAGCCCCCACCCTGTAACTGCATGTATAAGCGTGAGTAATACTTACCGTATTGAAAATATCCTTAAACAGACTTAGTTTGGACAACCCATCGTAAGTCAACCGCCAGTTTGGCAAAATACTCAAAATGGAAAGGAACGGGTTAGTATCCATCGTGTTCACATCTTTTCCTGTATAAGCCGCTAAAAATGCCGGTATCAACACATCGGCCGAATTTAAGCCATACGCTCCTTTAGCGGGGTCAAAGGGGGCATTAGCATTGCTTGTACCATTGATAAAACCTGAATTCGGATACCTTGATCCGGTATATTTTGCATTCAGCCGATTTGCTATAACTTGTCTGTTATTCAGCAAATTATTAAACGGTTCGGAACTATAATTCTTCTGATCGTTTCCAACAGGTTTAAATGCCGTTGCTAAAGCCATCATTGTGATATTGTAACTTCCTGTGAAAGTTCTGGGCATTCCCTGATACTGGTATTGAATAGTGGTATTGGATGCAACGTTTCGCTTAGCGTTCAAATCAATTTTAAAACCGGTAAAAGGTTCAATACTTGCTTTCAGATCCAAATCAGACGTGTATGCCGTAGTTGCCGGTGAAATAATGGTTGTATCCTTTGTCAACCAACCGTTATCCATTGCTTTTTGAATTATATTTTTATCAATAAATCCAAAGGCAAAACCATAGCCCGGAGCAAGACCATTATTAGTTGCTTGCTGACCAAGAATTCCGGGTTCTTTTTGGAATCCCGGTAGAACCATGCTGTTCGATTCACGATAAGTGAATGAAACATTACGAAGCATCATTAAGGCTCTTACGGAAAAATCGACGGTAGATTTTACAGGATTCTTGACATTTGGATCCATCGACACCAACGTAACAATTACACTATCAAGCTTAACCGAAGAAACAATAGAAATTTCGTTTGGATTAGTCACTTTATAATCAAGTATAACCCTTTTCCCCTTTTTGTCAACAGCCGAAAAACTCAATCGGTTACTCCCCAAACGATGATTTAAAATCATTGGTTTATTTACTTCAAGTTTAATTCTTTGCTTGAATGTTTTGGGTTTAAAACTAACATCCACGAGGGATGACATCGGCATAAATTCCTGATTAATTGCTTTTAGATATTTCGATTTATTGTAAAGATTTTCAAAATCCAACTTACCCTCTAACGACCAGGCGCCCATGGATGTGGCAATATTTCCAGGCTGTTCGTTCTGATTTTTTACGCCCGATATATTTGCCATTCTATTCCAGTTGTAGGTTGAATTGTAGCTTGCGGCAGCTGTAACCCAGTCCAACAATGGCAATTTATTAATTGGCAATTCCCAATTTGCGGTAAATACCTGTTGATACGTGTATGGAGTTCCTAATTTACGAATATTCGACCAAACGGAATCGCGCCAAGCTTCGTAATACTGTTTTCCAATTTCAGGCGTTAGATGCGGCTCAGCAATATTGGCATTCATGGCCGTTTGAAATGTCATTTTAAGCGACTTAGTCAAATCATATTTTATGTAGAACTGACGGTTCCACCTGAAATCTTTACTCGAAGTCAAATCCAGATTGGTAGAATAAACTCCACGAGACATTGTATTCATGTCACGCAATTTTATTTGCGAGTACTGACGATCAAGATTTGTATTAAAAGTTATCAGGGAAGGCAGATAATTGAAATTAAAGTCTTTAATAATTTTGAAAATTGGGCTATCGAGTGCCTTTATTTTTTTGAAAGGCTCAACTAGTTTTGAATTAAATGTAAAACTATAATCCAACGCCAACCGCTGACTTTTTATCAAGTTTTGATCAATTTCGGAATTATGCTGATTCGTTTCGTTGTATGCGTAAGTAACCGTCACATTTGCTGGATCGTAAAACTGAGGAGTTTTACTTTTAATATTAATTTTCGCTCCTGTGATATTAAAACTCTTTGATGTATTGACCGTTTGAGCCATCAACATTAACGAATCACGCTGATTTTGAGAATTTGAATTATTTATGGCATCAGAAAATAAAATATCCTGATCGAGCGGGTTATATTTGGGGGTTGTTGTTTCGTTGGTATATGAAAAATAAGCAGGAATCTTCAATTTAGCTTCGGCTGGGAAAAAGCGTCCGAGCTCAAAAGCGGATGAAAAACTCATTTGATATAAATCGTCCATTCTTCGAGTGGTAACGTTGCTTTCCAATCCACCATATCCGGCTGTTTCAAGTCGTCCCGAAAAATTGATAGTTCCCAAATCGGACAACCCGATAGCAAGATTTCCCATGGCTGCCACCCCACCCGATTCGTCAAATTGCGACATACGGAGCTCATTCGCCCACACTTCTCCCGATTTCGTTTTATTCGTTGCATTCCGAACCCCAATCATAATATTTTGAACATCCGAGATGGATGGATTCCCAACAACCGTAATCCTATTCGACGGTTTATCTGTATCGGTAACTGTGAATGGCAATAGATTTGATACTCCTGAAGTTCCCGATTGCTTTGCTTTGTTCCGTTTCAATTTAGCTTGCGTTAGAGCGTCGAAAGAAAAATCAAACATATTATCCGGATTCCAAACAATTTCACGATCAGGCGACTCCACACCATTAACATTATCGTTATAATGTCCGGCGGGTGTTAACTTCAATGGTATTTCATATTCGTAGTAATTGTTCACCATGTCGGACCCAATACGAATAAAACAAGTCAGTTCATTATCTTTCAGGTTATACTGATCATCGGTCATTTTCTCGGCATGTACAAACATTTGCAAACGCTTATACTGACGCATATCATAACCGGTATTTTTATACACCGCACGAGCATCGCCGGGAGCCAGATCATTGATTCGCAAGACCATGGCTTGTTCATTTTGTTGCAGTAACTGAGGTTGTCCCGGATCGGTTTCGCGCGAAATCCCCGGAGGCAACACGTAGTTTACCGGTGATTTATTGGCATTTTCCTCTATGTTAACTGACTGAATATCGAGTTTTCCGGTTGCAGCAGGCGCAGTGGTAGTTGCATACAACGGCTTGGTATAGCCACGCCATTCACCCCGCACCAAGTCAAGTGTCGCAAGACGAAGCGTCGCTGCATCCTGAAAGTTGGTCATAAACATTCTGATAAACCGAATGGACTTAAAATTATTTATACTTCCAATTTTATCATCATATTGACGTACAGGTATTTTGAACTGATACCAGGTAACCTGATCTACTTTTCCATTCCTAAGTTCAACATTCGACGTGATTTTATCGGTTATGTAATTCGAGCCAACTCTCATCGAATTTTGGTCAATCCGAATATGATATTGATAATACTTTTCATATTCGTTCATCGTATTATCTCCGTTAATATCCTCACCATCGGGCAATGAAGTAGCTGAAGTAGGATAGCTCTCAGTCGTGGTTGTTGCGTCGGGCGAATTACCTTCTGGTCCGTTGTAATGTTTATAACGAGCCAAAATATCCAGTTTTTCAGTATCATAATCGGTTCCACGATAATAATGGTAATTATCACCAGCCGGGTCATTAAGAGGCGAAAACTGATCAGCCTTCATTTTCTGAAGTGCTTCGGCCGAAAGTTTTGCTTTTACACCATCTTCATAGTCTTTATACGTTGGAAAAAGAAACTCATCCGTTGTTGAAAGTCCATCCAATCCAACATCCTGATGTTTACGTGAACCCGGTGTATTGTCAAATGCAGCTACAGTTGATTGTGTTTTAGGAACGCGTCCCCAAATGGTAGTTTCTGTTTTAGTTGGATCACCATCAACCGGTAAGCCGTTTTCAAACGATTTTTTACCATCCTTCAGAATATCTTCGCTAATATCACCCAAATTAAAGTACAAATCACCTGCTCTATCTGTCTTCAAACCGCCATTTACATAAGGATCCATCATCCAAAACTCAATGTATTCAATGTTGGAAGTCTCAAAATCAGTTGCATCTAATTTGCGCATGATACCACCCCAACGTTTGGTTGGATTTATCAATGTTCCATCGGTATTCATTCCTTTAACATCAAGGTTATACGGACCACGCTCGGTTGGATAAAATGACAAATTCAAAATAGTCATTCGGGTAGTTTGAGTTGCCAACGTTTGTTTGTTTGGGAATATTTCGGGAACAAGCACATCTCGTGTTAGATGATTGGATTGTGCATTTGCATCATTTCTGATATAATCAGGAGTCAATCGGCTTTCTTTGCTATTAAAAACCGGGTCAATATTGTACCACGAGAATAAAGCTCTGTTCTTGTTATAATCAACATTATTAGTCAACGCAGCTTCAGGAAAAAGAGCATTGGATGTAGAATTATAGGGCGTGCTAGCCAAATACCAGTTGGCCGGATAATGAATATCAATTGACGTTTGAGTAGCCTCAAAATCGTCAATATAAGCCCTTCCTGCTTTCCCAACTACGCTGGAATGACCCGGAATAAGCTGAGCAAATTCTGCATTTAAAGCTATGGAAGAGGGTTTAGTGGCATTGACAAATGGCAATTTATTGATTACATTGGTTAACCATTGTGATTCGCCTCTCCACGATGTATTCATGCCCCAAATGGTGTTTGAAATTGGTTCGTTACCCGTGTTCACCTTAGTTGTCAACGGCATTTCGGATAAATGCATTATCGTTCCACCCAAACTGAAATCTTTGTTGAATTTATATTCCAAATGCGTGCCCAATAGCGTTTTGCGCTGCATACTGTACATGCTTTGGTTTTCGAGCTTCACGTCCACTTTAGTCCCCGATTCCAGAATTGAAGTATTTATAATGCTAACAGTTCCCATGGTATAATCAACCGTATAATCTCGGTTTTCGACCAGCGTTACACCACCCGCTGTTACAATTACCGATCCATGGGCAACATTCGAAGCATTCAACTGAATCTCAGAACCCGATGCTGCTTTGTACTCACCGACGAGATGGAATTTATTTTTCTGGCTAAACTCCTGAGCTACCACCAATGTTGAGTCATACAACTCCTGAAAAATATATTTGTTGACAAGTTTGGTCGGATTTTTCGGATCGTAATTTGGATCAATGGCTTTTGCCAAATGCGAACCAAATGGTTCCAACACAGGAAAAAGAATTCGTCCGCTACTTGATATAGCCGTATAGCCTTCCACATAATCGAATTTACCATCAGGATTTGGAGCATTTTTGGAATCAAGTCTATCCAAATTCATAACCCGGAGCAATAACTTATTCTTAATATTCCCTTCGGTGATATATTGTAAACTTGTGCCAATTGAATCGTTTCGATAAACAACATCCAATTTGAATTTTTCAGGTTGCAACTGAGATGCACCCAAACTGTAAACGTTTTTCATCATCAAATTCCACGACTGAAGATGAGGCGATGGTGAAGTTCCTCTCAGCAATTTGACTATCAATGCATTCGGAACTGTCACAGCATCGGTAGAAAATTCTCCAACTTGGTAAACCTGACCACCGTATGTATATTCATAAGCAACTCCAAGCACTTCGTCGGGATTTAGTGCGCTTTTGAGTGAAACAATCCCAAGCGTTGGAATCAACGTGTATTCAGATGGATCCAGCTTACGGGCGCTTTCAATTTTTTCATAATCTTCACCACCCACAAACGTATTGGGCAATGCTCCATAATTAGCTGCTAACAAAGAATTTGTTTGCTGTATATCCCGAATTCCGGGAATACCTTTAATTTCATTGTAAAGCGTATTCACTGTATTGAAAGGCAATTTATTTCCCGGTGTGAATTTCCAGTGGTTATTGTCGATTTTATTAGTTTCAGCCAAATCCATAAACCCAACAATATTTCGAGCCTGATCGTAGCTTCCGCGTTTGTTGGTAATCCAAACTTCCACCCGATTAATCGTAACTCCCGAAGAAATATAAGGTAGCTTGCTCATTGCATTTTCAAAATTATCTCTGAAATAATGAGCCAAAAAGAAATGGCGATTATCGTCGTAATTATCAATGCCAATATCAAATTTTGAAGTCTGCATTCCTCCTTTGGAGCTAACGGTTTGTGTTTGTGAATTTTGCTGCGAGGCAACGGCAACGATATTAAGCTTTCCAAACTGTAGCTCGGTTTTAATTCCAAAAAGTGCAGCACTTCCGGTTATCAACGAACTGTTAAGAGGCAAACTTACATTACCGGCCTCAATATTTTTAATTATATCGTCGTCCTTTCCCTTGTAAGCAAGTTTCACCAATTTCTGATCGAAATCGTAACTGGATTCGGTATTATAATTTAGTCCGAAATTCACCTTATCACCAATTTGTCCGGTGACATTCATCTGTATTTTTTCATTAAAATCAAAGATGTTGGATGTACGCATTCGCTCGGTAAGTGCCGGATTTTGAATGGTATTGGTTTTAAATCCAAAAATCAATTCGGCCGATCCCGATGTTTTAATTTGTACACCTCCGGGGCCAAAGACTTTATCAGCTGGCCCGAGAGTAAATTTCATATCCGAAATTTTAAATTTATCTTCGTTACTTGCTAACGCCTTTGAGTTTTTCTCCTTCCAATAACTTTGCATTTCCCTTTTAGCGGAATAGTCTTTATATTCCTGCTCCGTCATTAAAAATGGAGTAGAAATTTCATTTTCACCCACATAGGTTCTCAACACATAATTACCTGATTTTGTATCGTATTCCACTACCGATCTTACATTATTCGGTTTAGGAGCGTCCATTGGCAATTTTGTACCAATTTCCTCATAAGTATTCTGGGTAAATTTCTTAATCGGAAATCGGGTCGATTTTGTGGTTGTATCGGAAGTAGATGAAGGATTTGCGACAGGTAGTTGCTGCGTCACAGGTTCAATCGGCTGACCGTTGCCAACAAAAGCATAGGCCGAACCAATCAACAAACCACAAAACGCAACTATAAGGAAATTTTTATTTGAAAAAATCATAATTCAAATCAAATGCACACTTTTGAATAATGCATAATTAAAAAACAGGCTTTTGTCAACCTAATTTACAGCATTTTTAATGCCATTTTTATCACTTGTTCAACTCTAAGCTCCGGCTGTTCCTTTAGAATTTTATCAACTGCTTTTTGCGACGCAGCAGCCAAAAAACCGAGCATAACCAGTGCTGAAACAGCTTCTTCTTTCTGAATACTAACCGAGTTCGATGCAAAATTCAGCGATTCAGCACCCGACTCTTTAGTTATCTTATCTTTTAAATCAACAATTATCCGCTGCGCTGTTTTTGTTCCAATGCCTTTAATCGCATTGAGAGCAGTAACATTGCCACTTGCTATCATTTCCTGAATTTCAAGAGCCGAATACGATGACATAATCATTCGAGCCGTATTCGCCCCAACTCCCGAAACCGATATTAACAACAAAAACAGGTGACGTTCGCTCTGATTCTTAAAACCGTAAAGCACATGTGCATCTTCACGAATGGCTTCATAAACGAATAATTTTGCAGTAGTCTGATCGCCTAAAAATGAAAATGTAGGTAGTGTAATATTAATAAAATAGCCTACTCCGGCTGTTTCGAGTACAACGTATGCGGGTGTAAGCTCTGTGATTTCACCTTTTATATATTCAATCATTTATCTCTTTAGTTATTCTTATATTATAAATCTTAACTTGCAAAAGTACTGAAAATTAATTTTGTTCCAAAATCCATCTCTCCAATTCGCAAAGAAGAATTACATCAATAATTTTATAACGATTTATTTTAAAAAATAGTACAATGAACTCAAAAAAAGTAATTGAAATACTTACATTTCTTTCCTCATTTAAATACATATTAAATTCCCATTAACACACAAATAAGATTCTCTTTCAAGATTCTATTTTTTTTTGTACCTTCGTGGGCGAACACGGAAATTAATTTTCACATTAAATAAGAATATAACTTACTGATTGAAATTCAATTACACTTACAATCCAAACAATTCAAGTTTATCATTATTGCCGATTGAATTTCTAGCCATAAAACATTTTAATTAAAAACATCGAATTAATGGTAGCTAATAAAGAAATTGCCGATAATTTATGTTTGAAATATCAGTTTTGAACAGATATAATCTTCAAAAAAACATTCGAAAGAAATAAAGTCATGAAAAACTTTTTAGACGAAAATTTTATTCTTCAGACCGAAACAGCACAAAAACTTTATCACGAACATGCTGCAAAACAACCGATAATTGATTATCACTGTCATTTGGTGCCATCAATGGTTGCCAACGATCATCAATTTAAATCAATTACAGAAGCATGGTTGGGTGGTGACCACTATAAATGGCGCGCTTTGCGCACAAACGGAGTTGACGAAAAATACTGCACAGGCAAAGATACTTCCGACTGGGAAAAATTTGAGAAATGGGCGGAAACGGTGCCTTACACCATGCGCAACCCACTTTATCACTGGACTCATTTGGAATTGAAAACGGCTTTTGGAATTGAAAAACTGCTTTCGCCCAAAACAGCCCGTGAAATTTTTGACGAATGCAATGCAAAACTGCAAACTCCTGAATTTTCGGCTCGTAACCTGATGCGTAAGTATCGCGTTGAAACAGTTTGTACAACCGACGATCCGATTGATACACTTGAATATCATTTGAAATGCAAAACCGACGGTTTTGAAGTGAAAGTATTGCCAACCTGGCGTCCCGATAAAGCTATGACCGTAGAAGTTCCTGCAGCGTTTCGCTCGTATGTGGAGCAATTATCAGCTGTTTCAGGAATAAGCATTTCTAATTTCGACGATATGATTCTGGCTTTACGCAAACGTCAGGATTTCTTTGCCGAAATGGGTTGCAAGCTTTCCGACCACGGCATTGAAGAGTTTTATGCCGAAGATTATACAGAATCAGAAATTAAAGCCATTTTCAATAAAGTGTATGGCGGACAAGAACTAACTCAAACTGAAATCCTCAAATTCAAATCGGCCATGTTGGTTATTTTTGCCGAAATGGATTGGGAAAAGGGCTGGACTCAGCAATTTCACTACGGCGTAATCCGTAACAACAACACCCGACTTTTCAACCAGATTGGAGCTGATACCGGTTTTGACTCCATCGGAACATTCAGTACCGCTAAAGCCATGTCCAAATTCCTGAATCGTTTGGATTCGAAAAACAAACTGACTAAAACCATTTTATACAACCTGAATCCCGCAGACAACGAGATGATTGCCACCATGATTGGTAATTTTCAGGATGGAACCGTTGCAGGGAAAATGCAATTCGGTGCAGGCTGGTGGTTTCTCGACCAAAAGGATGGCATGGAAAAACAAATGAATTCCCTTTCGGTATTGGGTTTGCTCAGTCGATTTGTGGGTATGCTGACGGATTCTCGCAGCTTCCTCTCCTACCCGCGTCATGAGTACTTCCGCCGTACGTTGTGTAACTTAGTTGGAAACGATGTTGAGAATGGGTTGTTACCGCATCAGGAACTGAAATTTATTGGCCAAATGGTTGAAAATATCAGTTATTATAACGCAAAGAACTTTTTTAATTTCTAAACACAAAGCAAAACAAAATATATTATGATCGGACTAGTTATAAACTGCCCGACAACTAACAGAAAATAATTATTAAAATTAGTTTTAGAAGTAATGAGTAAAAAGATTGTAACTTTTGGAGAAATTATGCTTCGTTTAGCCACTCCGGGCTTCGAACGTTTTAGTCAGGCTACCCAATTCACAGCGACTTTTGGAGGCGGTGAAGCAAATGTTGCCGTTTCGTTGGCTAATTACGGTATGGATACCGAATTTGTAACCCGATTGCCAATGAATGACATTGCCGAATCGTGCATTATGAATTTACGCAAATACGGTGTTGGTACGAAAGAGATTCTTCGTGGAGGTGACCGTGTAGGTATTTATTTTCTCGAAACAGGAGCCGTGGCTCGTGCCAGCAAAGTGGTGTACGACCGAGCTAATTCTTCGATTGCTGACATCAAACCAGGAATGGTAAATTGGCGCGAAGTTTTCAAAGGAGCTGATTGGTTTCACTGGACCGGAATTACTCCAGCCCTTTCGCAAGGAGCAGCTGATGCCTGCATGGAAGCTATCCAAATTGCAAATGAGATGGGAGTTACCGTTTCAACAGACCTTAATTACCGCAAAAATCTTTGGCAATATGGCAAAACTGCTGCCGAGGTTATGCCTGCTTTGACTGCCGGTTGTGATATTATTCTTGGAAACGAAGAAGATGCTGAAAAAGTCTTTGGCATTAAACCCGAAGGTTTTGATGTAGCTCATACAGGCGGCGAAGTAAATGCTGCTGAATTTGAATCGGTTTGTACGCAAATGATGGCTAAATTTCCTCGGGCAAAGAAAGTTATAATCACACTTCGCGGATCTATCAACGCCAATCATAATACCTGGGGCGGTGTTCTTTACAGCAACGGCACTTTGTATCAATCTAAACGCTATGACATTACGCATATTGTCGATCGTGTGGGTGGTGGCGACTCGTTTATGGGAGGTTTGATTTATGGCTTGCTTACCTATATCGAAAGCGACCAAAAAGCATTGGAATTTGCAGTGGCAGCTTCATGTTTGAAACATACCATTTACGGCGACTTTAATCTGGTTACTGTAGCTGAAGTGGAAGCTCTGATGGGAGGCGATGGTAGCGGACGGGTGGTGAGATGACCCGTAACCCCTGAATGGGAACATTAAATGTCTGGTCTAATATTTCTATTATTTTAAAATTCAGCCTATTTTTGCAAATAAAACAATACTAACTTCTCTTATCCCCGTTTAGGCTTCGGCGTGAGCTTTGTCGAACGGGGTTAGGGGTCAATTTAATAATTATGCGTTTTTCAAAAATTCAAGTCCTTTCAACGATGAAAGCCACCGGTATGATTCCGGTATTTTATAATAGCGATATCGAAATTTCTAAACAAGTGGTAAAAGCCTGTTACGATGGTGGTGTGCGTGCATTTGAATTCACTAACCGCGGCGAATTTGCTCACGAAGTATTTGGCGAACTGGTAAAATATGCAGCCAAAGAATGCCCCGAAATGATTATGGGAATTGGCTCTATTGTGGATGCTCCGACTGCTGCGCTTTTTATCCAGCTTGGTGCCAACTTTATTGTCGGACCGTTATTCAATCCTGAAATTGCCAAAGTGGCTAACCGACGTTTAGTACCTTATGCTCCGGGCTGCGGATCGGTATCGGAAGTTGGTTTTGCGCAGGAAGCCGGATGCGACATTTGCAAAGTATTCCCCGGCGACGTTTTGGGAACTGCTTTTGTAAAAGGCTTGAAAGCTCCTATGCCCTGGTCGAACTTGATGGTAACCGGCGGCGTGAAACCCGAAGAAGCTAACCTGAAAGGCTGGTTCGATGCAGGAGTAACCTGTGTAGGGATGGGCTCTAACCTTTTCCCAGCCGATATGATGAAAGCAGGCGACTGGGCTGGAATCACCAAATTATGCAGTGATGCATTGGCTATTATTCAAAAAGTAAAGAAATAATCAATAATTCTAAATCTAATATTCTAAAAGAATGAGCAAATTTAATGAGGTAAATGAAAAAATTGGAAAATATAGATGGACGATTTGTGCATTATTATTTTTTGCGACTACGGTTAACTATCTTGACCGACAGGTTTTAAGCCTTTTAATGCCTGACCTTGTAAAAGAGTTTGGATGGTCAAATACTGATTATGCTAACATTGCATCAGTTTTTCAGTTTACTTATGCAATTGCCATGTTATTTGCAGGAAGGGCAATCGATTGGTTAGGGACTAAATGGGGATATGCTATAGCTTTGACATTCTGGTCGCTTGGTGCAATACTTCATGCTTCAGCCGTTTGGATTGGAACAGGACTTGCTCCCATTTTTGAATTAGCAGGTATCATAGTACCTGTATCTATTCTTGGATTTATGGTTTCTCGGTTTGTATTGGCAATAGGTGAATCAGGAAACTTTCCGGCAGCAATCAAAACTACTGCTGAATGGTTTCCTAAAAAAGAACGTTCATTTGCAACAGGATTATTTAACTCAGGTGCAAACATTGGTGCAATATTAGCTCCTCTTACTGTTCCCTGGATAGCTGGACATCTTGGATGGCAATGGGCATTTATTATTGTAGGTGGAATTGGGTTTACCTGGTTAGGATTCTGGTTTATTTTTTATGGAACACCTAAAACATTACTTGCTAAAGGTAAAATATCACAAAGTGAGTACGATTTCATTCACAGCGATAAAGATGAGCAATTAATTGAAAAAAATGAAATAAAAGAAAAAGTAAAGTGGTTTAAATTGCTAACCTATCGTCAAACTTGGTCTTTTGTATTAGGCAAGTTTTTAACTGATGGTGTGTGGTGGTTTTTCTTATTTTGGCTCCCTGCATATTTAAGTGTTCAATATGGAATTTCCGGAAGTGCGATAATGTTGCCATTAAGCGTTTTATATAGTATGACAATGATTGGTAGTATTGGCGGAGGTTGGTTTCCGGCATACTTTATCAACAAAGGAATGGAACCGTATAAAGCACGTTTAACTGCTATGCTTGTAATAGCAGTATTTCCTTTGATAGTATTAGCTGCTCAACCGTTGGGTGGGATTAGTATGTGGTTTCCGGTATTACTCATTGGAATAGGGGCATCAGCACATCAGGCATGGAGTGCAAACCTCTTTACAACCGTATCCGATATGTTTCCCAAAAAAGCAGTTGGATCAGTTATTGGTATTGGTGGAATGGCAGGTGGTATTGGAGGAGTAATAGTTACCAAAGCTGGTGGGTACTTGTTTGATTATTACAAAGGATTAGGTCATATTACAACCGGATATACTATTATGTTTGCTTTCTGTGCTGTTGCTTATCTTTTAGCTTGGGCATTGATGAAATTATTAGTTCCTAAATTCAAACCTATTACTGATTTATAATAAGCAGTTAGTATTTTTCACAAGAGGCGGTTTTACAAATTGTAAACCCGCCTCTTGCTTTATGAATCAAAACTGACTAAAACTG
>Ga0302288_1001072_pt1 | contig 18919 bp, 16 predicted proteins | sample III_Fen_N1_1_FD_194549 | JGI IMG/M metagenome (GOLD analysis project Ga0302288, IMG submission 194549) | Peat permafrost microbial communities from Stordalen Mire near Abisko, Sweden - III_Fen_N1_1 | ecosystem: Environmental > Terrestrial > Soil > Wetlands > Permafrost | place: Sweden: Abisko...
TCAAACACCTTTGCAATGGCTGTATTTATCGATCCTTTATACTTTTTCTGATTTCCTCGAACAATATTATCGGCAACAATACGCCCTTGTTTATTTGCAGGACCAGCTAGGTAAGTAATCATCTTTAAACCTGTAACCGGATTGGCTAATTCAATGGCATCGCCCAAAGCATAAATATCGTTATCCGAAGTTTGTAAGAATTCGTCAACTACTATTCCACCGGTTTCCCCAATCTCTAATCCGGCATCCTTAGCCAAACGGCTATCAGGACGAACACCAATAGATAAAATAACTAAGTCAGTTTCAATGGTTCGGGTGAAATTCAGTTTTACCACCATCCGATTATTTTGCTTTTCAAAGGAAGCAACAGCCGTGTTCAAATAAAACTCTACCTTCTTCGTTTTCAGATGCTGATGAACCAACGCGGCCATGGAATAATCGAGTGGTGTCATTACCTGATTAGCCATTTCGACAATGGTAACATTAATACCTTGCTGATGAAGGTTCTCGGCCATCTCAAGTCCAATAAAGCCAGCCCCTACAACAACCGCATGACGTGGTTTATTCTCGTCAATATAATGCTTAATTTTATCGGTATCAGGAACACTTCGCAAGGTAAATATCCCCTCCAGATTAATTCCCGGAAGTGGCGGACGAACAGGTTCTGCACCGGGCGAAAGCACCAGCTTGTCATAGCTTTCATCGTAAGTATTTCCAGTACGCACATCTTTTACGGATACGGTTTTCTGATCCCGGTTAATTGCTGTAATCTCACTCAGATTACGTACCGTTAAATTAAAACGTTTTCCAAAAGACTCCGGAGTTTGCACAAACAATTTCTCCCGTTCCCGAATGATTCCCCCAATGTAGTATGGCAAGCCACAATTGGCATACGAAATGTACTCTCCTCGTTCAAAAAGAATTATCTCACTTGTTTCATCCAGACGTCTTAAACGTGCCGCCGTGGTTGCCCCACCAGCTACTCCACCAACAATCAGGTATTTCATGTGTATAAATTTTTATTTTTCGTCATGCAATTTCGCTTTGGTAATTTATATTTTTTCAGACATTTCCGAATCATTACTTTCCCATACAACAACTGCAAGTTACTTATAAACACGAAAAGAATCTTATGGTTTAACAATCGGATCTTTATATTTCTCCTGAAGCTGCTTCAGTTGAACTTTCAGACTCACGATCATTAGAATTCATACCGTTAGTTTTTCAGTTTCTGGTTGTTCTATTCGATTTTACTATGACCAAGTTACAATTTTCTGCGTTTCCATGGAAACAAGAGGTCGGTCTATACTCGTTTTCTCTGTATTTAAAAATGCTTTCACATTTGATAATCAACACTACAGTTGGTTTTATTTGCTCGAATTTCTAAAATGTGACGGTGTAATGCCTGTACGTTTCTTAAAATATTTACACAAAAACGCTTCGCATGGATAATTAAGTTGTGCAGCGATTTCTTTGAGTTGTGCGGAACTGGATTTCAACTGCAATTTAAGCTCCGTTATAGCGAATTTATCGATGAGCTCTTTGGCTGAACTTCCAGTACTTTCTTTGGTAATAATAGATAAGTATTTGGGAGTAATACAAAGTTTTCCGGCATAAAAAGCAACTTCCCGGTTCTCCGGATGTGTCTTTACCAAACGAAAGAATTCTTCCTGTACTTCTTTTTTACGTTTTCGCTGACTAAAGTTTATATCATTTGTTTTTATGACCTTATTGTATAAATCCATGTAAAAATTATGCAATAAATTGGTAATGATTTCGCCCCGGCACACGTTTCCTTTGTCGAAAAATTTGTCCTGTAATATGTTTAAGTACTCTGAAAACATTCGATTTTTTTCGTTCTCGGGCAAATGGTATTTTACACTTTCTCTTAAAAACTCGATAAACGATGTTGGGAATCGAAATAAAATTTCGTCAATCAAAAGGTTCGAAAACGAAAAATTTGCAATTGAAAAGTCGTTCGATTTTTCATTAAGAGCCAAAATTTGTCCGGGAAAAAGCACCAGAATATCATTAGGCTCCAAATGGAACGACCGTAAGTCTACTTCAACTTCAGCAAAGCCAGACAGACACACACACACCAGACAAAAATCGATTCTGCATGGCGAAAAATCGATGGGTAAATTTTTGTTATGCAGCAAAATATGAAAATCATTTTCAATGTTTTCAGCTTTTCTAAAAAATGGATCTGATGAAGATGTCAGCATACCGCATTGTTCTTTTTTTGTATGCAAAAATATTCATTTAAAACATCAACACACCTATTTTGTAGAAAAAAGGATAATTAATATGGAAATCGAGACAGTACTTATCCCGCCAAATAACCTGACTTTTGCCCCCCTTGTTAATTAAACAGAAGATAATGATTCGAAAGAGAAAAAAATCCTTTATTGTGGCTCTTTGCACCATGATCCTTGCCACACAAAACCTTGCAGCACAACCATCAAAAACTTTTACTTTATCAGAAGTGTATGAGCTGGCTATTGCCAACAGTAAACAATTGAAACTATCAAAAACAAGCGTGGAAACGGCACAATCGGCCACTCAACTTGTAAAAACAGCACTACTACCATCGCTTGATGTCTCATTTTCGGCACTTTACATTGGCAATGGTGTTATTACCGATCGAGATTTTTCCAATGTGAAAAATGTTGAGATGCCACATCTGGGAAATAATTTCGGTATCGAGGCATCACAGGTAGTTTTTGCAGGTAAAGCAATAGCAACAAACATCGAAAAAGCTAAGTTGGAAGAGCAAATTGCACAACTTAATTACGACCGCGACGAACTGGATATTTGTTTTCTGGTAACCGGCTATTATTTAGATTTATACAAATTAAAAAATCAACGCGAAGTATTTCTTAAAAATATTGAGCAAACAGAACTTTTGATTAAACAAATCAGATCAAAAGAATCACAGGGAATGGCTTTGAGCAGTGATGTCACCCGTCATGAACTGATACTGCAAAACCTAAAACTTGCACTTATTGAACTCGAAAATAACAGTAAGATTATCAACAATCAATTGGTGGTTACACTCGGATTGCCTGCAGAAACAACAATCAACCCGGATTCGTCAGTACTCGATCTGGATTTAACTTCGGTAAGACCTGATAATTTGCTACAGATAGCAACCAGTAACTTACCCGAATTAAAATCAGCCGCACTAAATAAAGAAATAGCGGCCAAAGAGTTACGCATTGCAAAAGCCGATTACTCTCCTCAGATTGCAATGATAGCAGCGAACAATTTTAATGGTCCTCTGTTGATCGAAGTACCCACCATTAATAGCAATTTTAACTATTGGTATGTGGGTGTTGGGATAAAATACAATCTGGCCTCACTATACAAAACCAAACAGAAAATGCAGCTTGCAAGTAGAAAACAGCTCATGACTGAATATAGTGAAGCACTTACATTGGAACAAACACAAGTAGCCATAAACAACGCTTACATTAAGTTTATGGAGTCATACGAAAGGCTAAATGTATTCGAGACCAATAGCCGATTAGCCGACGAAAACTACCGCATTATCAATAACCGTTACCTGAACGAGTTGGTACTAATTACCGAAATGCTTGATGCAAGCAACACGAAACTAAATGCTGAATTACAAGTTGTAAATGCAAAACTCAACGTCATTTATACTTACTATAAATTACAACGCGAAATCGGAAATAAAATCAATAAATAATCTGATGAATATTGAGATCTGTCTGGTTTCAAAATCAAGACAGGCTTGAAACGAAAAAATTTGAAATAATAAACGAAGGTTATCATGGGAAAGAAAAAGATGAAATTAGTGTACAATATCGTTGTTAGTCTATTATTACTCGGAAGTATCGGCTGGACTTGTTCCAGATTTGTGCATTTAGGAGCTATAGAATTTACCGACAATGCTCAGGTAAAACAACAAATCATACCAGTAAATTCAAGAGTTCAGGGGTTTATCAAAAAAATATATTTCAACGAATACCAACGGGTGAACAAAGGTGATACCCTGGCCGTGATAGAAGATGCAGAATACCGCTACCGGGTAGCGCAAGTCGAAGCTGACTATCAAAATACTATTATCGGGAAAAAAGCAATGGGAACAACCATTCTTACCACTCAAAGCAACATTGGAGTAACAGAATCGGGCATCGATGAGAGTCGTGTACGATTAGAAAATGCAGAGAAAGAGTACAATCGGCACAAAAACCTGTTGGCTCAGAAATCGGTTACCCAGCAACAATTCGATGCTGTAAGTGCCAACTATCAGGCAACAAAAGCTCATTACGAACAGTTGCAACGGCAACGTAACACCACCACATTGGTGAAAAACGAACAAACGTTACGCCTCGATCAAAATGATGCAGGAATAAAAGCAGCAGGAGCAGCTCTGGAGCTTGCCCGATTAAACCTTTCATACACTGTAATTCTTGCACCATGCAATGGCACTACCGGACGCAAAAACATTGAAGAAGGACAGCTAATCCAACCAGGCCAAACAGTACTCGATCTGGTCGACGAAACAGAAAAATGGGTAATTGCAAACTATAAGGAAACACAAACCGCCAATATAAAAGAAGGACAATTAGTAAACATTAAAGTGGACGCTATTCCAAATGTAACATTTAAAGGAGTCGTAAAATCGATATCGCGAGCTACAGGGGCAAGCTTTTCACTCTTTTCACAAGATAATTCTTCCGGAAATTTTGTAAAAGTGCAGCAACGCATCCCAGTACGTATCAACTTTTCGGAGACCAATACGATTAAAGATATGAATCGTCTACGTTCGGGTATGAATATGGAATGTGAGGTAAATTATTAAGCATATGCATCACCATACAGGACCGTTCACGATTCCAGAAATCAGAGACTTTATTCCGGAGAAGATTAAACCCTGGATACTTTTTGTTTTCTTTATTATCTATCAATTTTCGGGTGGAATTTACATGGCCGCCGTTTGCGAGATGTCAGGTTCATTAGCTCTGATGCCGGAAGATATTTTAATGGCTGGTTACGCTTCCCTTGTGGGACTAGCTCTTACATTTACTTTTATGTATCGGCTAAAATTCCGCTTTTCCACCAAGACATCACTTTTAACAACTGCTTCAGGGCTCATTGTATGCAACCTAATATGTATGCACACCCAAAGTGTTCCAATACTTGTAGCAACATGTTTTTTCGCAGGGTTCTTCCGAATGTGGGGTACTTTTGCGTGTAACAGTACCATTCAACTTTGGGTAACTCCGAAGCGCGATATGTCTGTGTGGTTCTGCTATATCCAAGTCTGTGTTCAAGGTTTTTTGCAACTTTCCGGTCTGATTACCATTTATATTTCATTTCTAACTAAATGGGAATACATGCACTGGTTTATTATTGGTCTGCTTTTTTGCCTATTGTTGATTACGTCCGTAAGCTTTCGTCACCACCATTCAATGAAAAAGCTTCCTCTTTTCGGGATCGATTGGATGGGATGCCTGCTTTGGGGAAGCACGATACTCTGTACAATCTTTGTATTTAATTATGGAGATTATTTCGATTGGTATGAATCTTCATATATTTGGATGGGAACAGTTTTTGGCTCAATCGCGCTGGCTCTAAATTTATGGCGTGCCTCATTTATACGACATCCCTTTATTGCAAATGAAACCTGGTGCTATCGGAATGTGTGGCTGACATTTATTATCTTTATTGTAGTAGATATTCTAATCAGTCCATCCCATTTTTTAGAGCACATATATGTTGAACACATTCTGGGCTATGATGTACTTAATCTGATTTCCCTCAATTGGATTGTATTGTTTGGCACTATTTGCGGTGCATTTTTCACTTATCGGGTCTTTGCTATAAATAAGTGGACATACAAGACAATGACAATGATTGGCTTCTCTCTTTTGGTTGCATATTTAATCGTGATGTATTTTATAATCGATTATAATTTACCTAAAGAAATGCTGTTTCTACCCATAATGCTGAGAGGTTGCGGTTATATTATTATTGCCATAACTTTTATCACAGCATTATCTATTATACCGTTTCAACATTTCTTTCAGTCACTTAGCATACAGGCATTCATAAGCGCTTGTTGCGGTTCTTTAATTGGTTCTGCGGTCATTTCCCGGATTTTCAAAATTACAATGAAGAAGAACACCATGCTTCTGAGCACAAGCTTAGATAATCTAAATGCGGATACCAATCACATTCCAATAGAATCACTTTTTAGTAGTTTGCAAAAACAAGCAATGCTGGTTAGTATGAAAGAAATTTACGGATGGCTATGTATACTGGGAATATTTTGCATCTTGATATTTTTCCTGAAAGAAAGTTCGCTGCGGCCAAAGTCTTTGCACCCTAAATTTAGCAAAATGCGACATACCATTAAGCACGAGTTAAAGATGGATATCATTTTAAGTGAAGATTAATATCTCAATTGTCTACTTTTTGTCTCATGCAGCTTTTCGCTCTTGTCTGAAAAATATCGTTATTTTGAGGCATTTTGGAATTTAGAAGCAAGTAAAAGATTAGTTTCTATTTTACCGACATTTTAAAATATATTATTCACATAAAATATCATCTTTAAATCTATTTGAAAAAATGAAGAATTATTTCAAAATTTTATTCGCTGCAACATTTGTTCTATTTGTTTGTCACAGCAACGTTCAGGCTCAGAAAAAAGGTTTATTTGGTAAGGGAAAAAATTCCGTTGAAAATGGAGCTAACACGGTAGAAAACACACAGGAAACGGTTGAAAAAGGGAAAGAAACTGCAAAAAAAGGCAAAGGTGTTTTAAACACAGTGAAGTTTATGGCGAAAAACCCTAAAGCTATGTTGAAGAATCCCAAAGCTGCAATTGAAGTTACGAAAGCTACAGCCGCGGAAGCTAAAAGTACTGTAGATGATGCCAAGAGTACGGCAAACGATGCTAAAAGTGCAGCAAACGATGCTAAAAGTACAGTTAAAGGAGGAAAAGTTATAAACAACGATGCAAAACCTAAAGCTGCGGCAAAACCGGCAAAAGCTTCAAAACCTGAGAAAAAAGAAAAGGTTCTTGATGAATCACATTGGTAGTCTTTAATAGAATTTATACCTGAAAGCGATACATTTTTTCAGGATGTTCTCCATTAAAACTTCAGAAAATTCTGAGCTTTAATGGAGAATTTTTATTTAAACAATACTGACTATCTTTTCATCATCATCATCTGCATAATCCCCCCGCCATTTCTGACATTTGTATACCCCAACTGCATTAACATTCGTTGTGCATAAGCCGAACGAGCTCCGGATGCACAGTACACAACGATCTCGCGAGCTAAATCATCTCCAAATTCGTCGATCCGGCCAGTTAATTCATCCAGCGGAATATTGATAGCTTCGGGATAAGCTCCACCCCTGAATTCTTCAGGAGTACGCACGTCAACAATCATCAGCGAATGAATATCCTTTACCCTTTTTTCTTCTGTTTTGGTTGTTACTGAAGTTTCTGTCTCCAACGACTTCTCCTCAACCGGTAACAAATCAATCAGGAATGACTTAAATCCAATGGTTCGGGCATGCCGCTGAAGCGATGTATGTCCGCCCGAAATATTCACTACCTCTTTAAACCCGGCACCCACCAAAGTCCGAAGAGCCTGATGTCCCTTTTTACCTGTTTCATCGTAAACAAGAATAGTTCGGTGAACTGGTATCGAACGAATTTGTTGCACCAACAAATCCAGTGGCAAATGAATGGCTCCCAGTACATGACTTTTCTGAAATGCAAAAACATCACGAACATCAACAAAAACAGGATTTTTACTTTCGACAAATGCATCGAGTTCAGCAACCGTAACGGAAGAGCTAAATCCCGACATTTTGTTTTCGGCAGTATAAGCAGCCATATTAATGGCATCATTAGCCGTACCAATGGGAGGCGAATAAGCAAAATCAATATCAGCAATATCACTAACGGTCAACCCGGCTGCTGTGGCTGTTGCAATCACATCCAAACGCTTGTCGGCTCCTTTATATCCTGCAGTTTGTCCTCCCAGAATACGCCCTGTATTCCGGTCGTACACCAACATCGTGGTTACCGTTTCTGCTCCGGGATAATACGAAGTGTGGTGTTCCTTATGAACCACTACCGCATCGGCATTATACCCAGCTGCACGGGCTTGTTTCAATGAAAAACCAGTGATTCCGGCTATCGTTTCAAAAACACGCACCACCGATGTCCCAATGGATCCTTTGTAGTTATGATGCCCGCCAAGAGCATTTTCGGCAGCAATCCGCCCCTGACGGTTTGCCGGACCAGCCAACGGAATACGTACTTTTTTACCGCTCACCCGATGTTCGATTTCAACCATATCACCAGCCGCAAAAATATCGGGATCAGACGTTTGCAACTGTGCATTAACTAGCAATCCACCAGCTTCTCCAATTTCAAGACCAGCATCTTTGGCCAGTTGCAGTGTTGGACGAACTCCTACCGAAAGCAAAACCATGTCGGCTTCCAAAACTTTTCCATTATCGAGTTGTACCGAATGTGGCAAAATCTCGCTCACTCCAGTACCAGTATGAATACCCACGCCATACGAAAGCATTTCATTTTCAACAAAACCAGCAGTTTCGGCTTCCATAATGGCCATTACATGTGGCATCATCTCCACCACATTCACCTTTAAACCTCTTTTCACCAGGGCTTCCACCATCTCAAGACCAATAAATCCGCCTCCAACAACCACTGCATTTTGGGGATTCATTTCACTTATATACTGCGAAATTGCATCCATATCGTCCAGAGTCCACAATGTAAATACATGATCGTAACCGGCACCTGGAAGCGTTGGTTTGATGGGGCGGCCACCTTGTGCCAGAATTAGTTTGGTGTATTCGAACGTTTTTTGCTCACCATTCCGAGAGTCCATCGTTTTTACCTGATGAGCTACCCGGTCAATCGACTGAACAAGCGTATGCGTATGAACCTCTACCCCATACTGATCCCTGAAGCTTTCCGGACTCTGAAGAATTAGTTTTGAACGGCTTTTAATATCGCCTCCTATGTAATAAGGCAAGCCACAATTGGCAAACGAAATATCAGGACCAGCTTCCAGCATTACAATTTTAGCGGTCGGAGAAATCCGGCGTACTTTGGCTGCCGCGGTTGCACCTGCTGCAACTCCTCCGATAATCAATATCTTTTCCATATTCATTGTTTTTTATGTGATTAATATTTTGGTTCAGTCACCCTGAACTTGTTTCTGGGTATCATCAAATTTGTGATGCTGAAAAATGTTCAGCATGACGCTCTTTTGAAAATGAATTGACTGTCAATTTATCTAACGTTGGCAATCTCTTTCAACAAAAACTCTTTCGACTTTATGCCGACAAAACGATTAACCTCTGTTCCATTCTTAAACAGAATCAGAGTCGGAATGCTCCGAACCTTATAAGTTGCTGCCAGCGACTGGTATTGCTGAATATCCACTTTCCCGACATGTGAATTACCGCTCAAATCTGAAGCGACATCGTTTAAAACAGGAGCCATCATCCGACAGGGAGCACACCAGCTTGCCCAAAAATCGACCAGCACTACTTTATTTTTTATTTTCTGCTGAAAATTCTGATCGGTAAGTGTCAGAACTTTTTCGTGATCGGCCACTAAAGGCGTATTTTTCATTTTGACCAGTGCAATGGTTCGCACCACAACCAGCGCCAGTACCATCGCTCCAACAGCTATCAGTATCGTTTGCATCGTATTTTGTGTTTGTGTTTGTTTCAATTTGATCTGTTACAAAACTAAATCATGAACCTTCGCAAATAAAGATTTTGGCAACGAAGCACATCCGGTCTGCAATTGAACTGCAACAACTTTTTTATTGATGTAAAACACCTGTAACTATTCCGAATGTCTGTTTTCTCCAAATTTACGAGCTATTCACAAAAAAAAAAACGATATTCAGTTGAAGTATAATTCTAACTTTACCTGGCAAATTCAGAAAATACCTATTTATGAAACCCATCCTCGAAACCGATCAGGATTTTATATGCGACATTCAGGCACCCTGCTTCCAAATGCTTTCTCCGGAAGAAGTGAAGCTGGTAAGAGCCAGTAAAACGCAAGTTTTATTTCGAAAAGGCGACAACCTGACCAAACAGGGAGCTTTTGCTTCATATGCCTTGTTTGTTATCAATGGATTTGCCAAACAATATATCGAGGGCGATGGTTCGAAAAGCTTTAACCTGCGAATTATCAAACCTGGTGAATTCGTCGGACTATCGGCCATTTTCACTAAAAACACATTTAATTATTCATCGGTTGCATTGACCGATTGTCAGGCTTTTCTGATCGAAAAAGATGCGATAACCACAGTGGTCAAACAAAACGGACTTTTCGGATTTAGCATGATTAAACGGTATTGCGAACAGAATGCAAACCTCTTCGATACCCTGCAAACGGTTCTCTACAAACAAATGAACGGGAGAATGGCTGACACACTGCTGTACATCGACCGGTTAAAAGCTGAAAACTCAGAGATATTCCAGCTGCTTTCGCGTAAAGATATTGCCGACTTTGCCGGAATATCAACCGAAAGTGCTGTTAAAATGCTTAAAAACTTCGAAAAGGACGGATTGATTAAACTGAATGAAAAAGATATCGATATTATTAATCAAAACGGCTTAATTGAATTAAGCCAAAAAGGATAAAATCTGCGAACTTGATCCTATTAGACCAAATTTATCAGTATAACTTAAGCTTTGCAATAGAAGAATTTTCCGGTAAGTAATAATCCTGCAAAAACAAAAGCCCCAAACAATAGGCTACCAGCAGCAATCTGCATTCCTCCTGATATAACATGACCACTGGTACACCCGCCAGCCATTCTCGCACCAATCAGCATGATAAATCCTCCCGCAAATGCCCAGATGATTCGTTTAAACTTCGAATTACCTTCTGTTTTTGACCATCCAGTATGTATCAACTGAATTTTGAAATCTTTCCGAATCAATGAAATAACAAGACCTGACAACATCGCTCCTGCCATAAAAATGAGTTCCCATTGTCCGGATTTCACTGTGGAAGCAAAATAATCGTTTTGAGTAAATCCAGTCAGTAAATCACCGACATAGGGATATACCGTTGATGCACCGATCTGACGATCTGAAACTGCCGTCAGAAAGATAATACAGTTCAGAATTGCTAATCCAATTCCTGCATATAACCAGTTGTAGTTTTTCTTGTTTTCAAGCATATTGAGCCAGAAAGCAGTGCCCACAAGCACCAATCCGAATACAATTGTCAGAATATAATAAATTGATCCTCCACCCATTGCACTCTGAAGCGAATGTTTACCCAGATCAGGGCCCAACATTCCCTGAATGGAAGGTTGAATCAGAGTATAAACAATTCCACCGAAGACTCCACCAATAATACCCACCAGCGCATCCATAGAACCTTCACCCAGTGAAATTGGTAAAGTTCCGGGGCAATAACCTAAAATGGCCATTCCGGAACCAAGAATAAGCCCGCCAACACTTAATCCAATCAAGATTACTGGTTTTACATGCCATGAAGCGTAGCCAAGCCCAACTTCAAAACTCAGAAGGATAGCCCCCACTCCAACAGCAACTGCGATAGCTTTGGCTACAGTAAAGTCCTCAAGTCGAGCCATTCCACTGATCGTATTGTATTTATTCAGTTTAGCGCTCTGAAGAAGGATTCCGAATATGAATCCAAAAACGAGAATTAGAATTGTCATAGCTTAATAATTAAGAATAAAAAAATTCATTACTTCTGTGGTACAAAATACTAACTTTTAATATTTTAAAAGCACAATCCAAAACTTTTTTATTTTGAGCATTGGAATAAGATTACTGCACCGAAAAGAGAATAACTGCCAGCGACAGCACTGAAATAAAAGTCCAGAGCAATACCCCTTGTATCAGTGGTTTGAAACCAACAGAAGCAATAAGGTGTTTCGAAAGACTGGTACCAATTAAAAAGAGGGTTACTTTCAATCCAATTTTGGATAGTAGAACAATCGACGGAGCCACAATGTGTATGGCAGGAATAAACGTGTTGAGCAGCATTGCCAGTACAAACAGAAATATAAAATAGGGAATCTTTAGCTTTTTCGATTCACTTTTAAAGGCGAACACTGTCAGTATTGACAATGGGATAATCCATAAAGCACGTTCTAGTTTTATAGTCGTTGCAATTTGTAGTGCTTCTGCCCCATATTGACCGGCTGCCCCAACCACAGAACTGGTATCGTGAATGGCAATAGCTGCCCACACTCCAAACTGGTGTTGCGTAAGATTTAACAGATGACCAATCCATGGAAACAAAAAAAGAGCAATAGAATTCAGGATAAAAACCGTCCCCAAGGCTGTTGATATTTGCTTCTCATTCGATTTAACAATAGTCGACACAGCAGCAATAGCACTTCCACCGCAAATAGCAGTTCCGGTTGAAATCAGGTACGAGGTTTTATTTTCAATTTTCAGGCATTTCCCTATAAACAGTCCTATTGTTAACGTACTGATAATCGAAAAAACGGTAAACAAAAAACCTTGTTTCCCGGCCTCCATAGCTTGCCAGGCATTCATTCCGAACCCCAACCCTACCACAGAAACCTGTAACAGAACATGCGTTAGTTTCTTACTGATTTGCAAAAAAGGATGCTTTAAGGTTTGTGCCAGAATGATTCCGAGAAGCAACGCAAATGGAGTATCAACAAAGGGGAAAGTGCATAATAAAGCAACACCAGCATAAATAATCTTTGAAACGTTCATTTTGTTTTTTTTGCAAACGTAACTCAAAGATAATCAGCAGTCAAATCACAAAATTTTATCCGCAATAACTAAAGGTTATAATACTGCTGAACGAAATGCAGGAATAATTTGACAAGTCCAAAAGGATCGGGACCTTGCGGTGAGACAAAATAGAACTGACGATGAAATTTCAATTCCGGAGTTGTAATAATTCTGAAAATATTAGCCGACAATTCCTGTTCAATTGCAAAGCGGGAAACAATACCAACGCCATTGCCTGTTTTTATAAACGACTTTATTGCCTCTGTACTTCCCAGAAATAGTAATACATTTAGCTGTTTGGGGCTAATCTGGCAATGCTGAAGACTTTTTTCAATTATCTCGAGTGTTCCCGAACCTCTTTCGCGTAAAATCAGGGGAAGATCCAACAACTGACTATTCGTCACCGAAGCCGGAATCGCAGCATTTTTTGCCGAGGTAAATACCAGCAACTCGTCGTTTAAAAATGTTGAATACCGGATATCTGTATTGGTTGGTTTGCCTTCAACAATACCAATATCAATCTCATTTTTCAAAAGACATCTTTCAATAGACCCGGTATTTCCATTCATTAGAGATAGCCTGATTTCCGGAAATCGTTTATTAAACGCGGCCAATGCTGAAGGAATCACATATTGGGCGATGGTTGAGCTGGCTCCAATACGAAGAATACCTTCGGCATTCCCTTTAAGCTGGCTCAATTCAAATTTCACCTCGTTGTGCAGCGAAACAATACGATCGGCATAAGAAAGCAAGAGATTTCCGGCGGAAGTCAGTGTGATTTTATTACCGATCCGGTTAAAAAGCTTTACCTCATATTCAGCTTCCAGCTCTTTAATATGCTTCGATATTGCGGGCTGAGTAATAAACAATTCGTCTGAGGCCTTGGTAAAGCTCAAGTTTAGAGCAACACTTTGAAAAACCTTTAGCCTGAAATCAACCATCTGTTACAATCGTTATTTAATCAATAAAACCTCATGAACAGCCTTCTCCAGGGTTTCTATAGGCAAAGCTCCCATAGCTGACCGGGGTTGGCCTTTCAAAGGTACAAATAAGATAGTTGGTAAGCTTTGGATACCCATATTTTGCGCAAGTGTTTTTTCGGCATCGGTATCCACTTTATATACAACAATCTTTCCGGCATATTTTTTAGCAATCTCCTCAATACGGGGCGACAACTGACGACAAGGACCACACCAGCTTGCATAGAAATCGATAATAATCGGTAAGTTACCTTCATATTTCCATTGTTTGTTTTGCTCGTAGTTAAACACTTTTTGTTTGAACATCTCGTTGGTCATTACATTTACCACTCCCGAAGCCGGGTTCACAGAAGTTTTTTCGGGATTAGCTGCCTGACTGCTTAGCGTGAGCAATAGCCCCATTGCAATTGAAAGAATTAACGTTTTCATTTTCTTATTTATTTCGAATTTTTAAACTCTAGCACCGGCCTTTACTACACGGACTATTCACTATAAAAAAGCCCATTAATCCTCCCCATAAAATACTAAAATAAGGATTGCCGGTAATTGGACAGCTACCGGACGCACAACCAACAAAATGATAGTAGGCATATCCGGCCAATCCCCCAATGGTGACAGACAGAAAGGGCTTCCAAAAATTCCACGACTTAAAAAATGCTTTGATTGTTCGTGGCCTTGATTTAACTTCACAGTTGTTTTCCATAACATTTACTTTAAATTGTTGGATCAAAACTACTAAAAGAAATTTAATAAATCGCTTAAGTAACACCCGAATCGTTTTAATAACACTAATTTAATTTACATTTGTACCGAAAAGGAATTGATTTATGAGTAAAATTTTCAGCGATAGCCTTAGTTCTGAGCAATTAGAGGAAATGTTTCGAAACGATGAGAAATGCCTCGAATTTCTGGCTGAGATAAAATGGGCCGATGGGTTTGTTTGCAAAAAGTGTGGGAATACCAATTCATGTGCCGGTCAGGAACCTTTCTCGCGCAGGTGTACCAAATGCAAAGCCAAGGAAACAGCTACGAACGGAACGATCTTTCATGGAGTAAAATTCCCTATTAGTAAGGCATTTTACATTGCATATCAGGTATGTAAAGGCAAAGAAGATGTTTCGTCGTATGAATTTGGACGTCGCCTTTCGTTGCGGCAGATGACCTGCTGGAATTTTAAAACAAAAATCAAACATGCGCTCGACGAAATGGACACGCTTAGCGAAAAGGAACGAACTTCGATGAAGAAAATATTAACCAGCTAACGGTTTGCAACTGTTTTTATACTAAAAAAGGGTTAGAACAGCAGCCAATAATTCGGGAAGATTGATTGCCTGCAATTATATTAAAGTTTGAATAATACTTAAGGGGAAGTTTACCAGTTTGATTATTCTTCCTACTTTTGGTTTACTTTTTCACAACCAGACAAACAATGGAAGTAGCTATTGATACCATATCGTTACTAAGTAAAGGCGACCAAAAAGCTTTGCAATCCGTTGTTTATCAATACTCCGATCAGTTACTTTTATTTTCGATTGGCTTTGTTCGTAAACGTGAAATTGCCGAAGAAATTGTCAGTGACGCCTTTGTTACTCTTTGGAATCAGCAACACAAAGCTTCCGAGATTCGGGATTTGAAATCGTATTTATACATCTTAGTGCGTAATGCGAGTATCTCTCACCTTCGGAAAATGAATGGGAAAAGAGAAATTAGCATTGATGATCTTCAGGAATACCACACTTTACCCATAACCGGTCCCGAAACAGAAGACTTTACAGAAGAAGTCCTGACACAAATTAACAAAGCAATTGATCAGCTTCCACCCAAATGTAAAATAGTATTTACATTGGCAAAGGTTCAGGGCATGAAATACAAAGAAATATCGGAATTGCTAAATATTTCGGTTAAAACGATCAACAACCATATTGCTAATGCGCTGGTACACATTTCTCAATCGTTAGCAGAAAATAAGAAAACCTCGGGAACAAATTTCGGTCGAATCGCCTCCATATTGTTTTTCTAACAGGTAAAAACAAACCATCTTTTAACTATTTTTCAAGAAAATTATCATCTGACTAGGAGATTTACATCACTTCTGCGTCCTTAGAGATATAAACCGATAAAATGGATTAATCCCTACGGGCAGCATTATTCCAAAAACAAGTAACAGAAAGAATATTGTGAGAAATAGTGATCAGAAATTTGAAGAATATGCCAGCTTTCTTGCTGGAGAAAGTAATATCAACGATAAGCATGAGCTTTTGGAACGATTAAAAAACGATCCGAATGAAAAAGAACTAGTTGAAAAACTTAACTCATTTTGGAAAAACTACACTCCAAACATTGATTCATCAGATCAGATCTGGAAGCTTACTTCCCAAAAACTGGGGCTCAATCCGGTTAAAAAGGAAAAAACGCTGCTACAAAACCCATTTTTGCGTTATGCCGCAGCTGCAGTTCTACTGTTCTCCATCGGAATTAATTCTTATTTCGTTGCCAGCAACTGGCATGGCAAGAATGATGATATGATTGAATATACGGCAAAAACAGGCGAAGTTAAAGAGCTGACTTTACCCGATGGCAGTAAAGTTTGGCTTAACTCCGAATCGACCTTAATACTTCCGGAACAATTTAAGGGAAACAACCGAAATGTTTTTTTAGTTGGAGAAGCCTTTTTTAAAGTGGAGAAAAATCCAAAAAAACCATTTCTGGTGAATACATCTGTAATGACGGTAAAAGTTTTGGGAACTTCATTTAGTGTCAGCAATTACCAGAACGACCCTGAAGTAAGAACCAATCTCGTTGAAGGAAAAGTTGAATTACTGAACAAAGTTGCTAAAGGAAATGATATCGTTATGAAGCCATCGGAAGAAGTTGTTTTCACTAAAGCCAATGGAGCCATCTCTATCGACGAAAAGTCAGAAGCTTTAGTTGCCCCATGGCGTCAAGGTCGGTTTCGATTCTACAACACTGATCTTCTTTCGGTTGCCCACCAGTTGGAACGAAAATTCGATTGTGAATTTGTTTTTGTTGATGACGAAGCTGAGACACTTCGTTTTACCGCTGATTTTGAGAATGAAGGATTAGATGAAATTCTGGAGTTATTGAATAAAGCACACTCTTTTGTTTTAAAAAAAGCTGGGAAAAAATACATCATATCTGTTTCTAAAAGCCCAAACGAATACTAAAAATGCCGATGAAAAAAAATACAGGATAGCAATTAAAAAAAAACAACGGGAAATGCGCCAACATCTCCCGTGTCAAATTAATACAAATAAAGTGTTTAACATTTAAACAGTACAAATCTATGAAAAAAAGTTGTATTGATGGGCTTTCTTTGCCAAGGAGGAAGCTAAAAAAAGCAGGACTAATTATGCGCCTAACCTTATTCTTAACAGTCGCTTTTGTGGTGAACCTCTACGCGAGTAGTTATTCGCAAAGCACCAAATTGAATCTTGATTACAAAGACATTCAGCTCAAGCAGTTATTTGAGAAGATCAGTAATCAAAGTGAATTTCGGTTTATCTACAACAACAATGTAGTGAACGACAATATTCATGTCAGTGTTAAAGCCAAAGATGCCAAGATTGAAATGATTCTGGATAACGTTCTGGAAAATGCAAATCTGGAATACCGCATCGTTGACCGTCATGTCATTGTATTTCCAGACGAAAACAAAGAAGCAAACACCTCACTTTCAACGGAACAAAGTTTTCAGCAAGGGTCAGTTTCCGGTAAAATAACCGACGAAAGCGGACAACCTCTACCGGGAGTTTCTGTTTCGATTAAAGGTACAACCTGGGGAACAATTTCTGATGGTAATGGTAAATACACGCTCAAATTGACGGATAAAAAAGTAGCTCTGGTATTTTCATTCGTTGGAATGAAAACTCAGGAAATTGCTTACGATGGCAAAGGAACTTTGGATATTGTTTTAAAAGAAGAAAGTTTTGGTATTGATGAAGTCGTAGCCATTGGTTATGGTACCTCAAAAAAAGAAGATTTATCTGCTGCGGTTTCGGTTGTTCAGAACTTAGACAAACTCAAAGATCGTCCGGTACTTAACACAGCTTCCATGATTCAGGGAAGAGTACCCGGGGTGACCATTACCAATCAGGGTGGATCACCAAATTCAGCTCCTTCGGTTACGATTCGCGGAACAGGTTCCAAATCAGAAAACGTATTGTACGTTGTTGATGGAGTACCAGGTGCTCCATATAACCCTGAAGATGTTGAATCTGTTACCGTGCTTAAAGATGCAGCATCTGCCGCTATTTACGGAGCTCATGCCGGAGCTGCCGGGGTAATTTTAATTACGACCCGTCAATCAAAAGCCGGAAAACCTTCAGTTGAATACAGTGGTTTTTATGGCGTTAAGTCGGCGTGGAAATTACCACAATCGCTAACCGGAGCTGACGAAGCACAAGTATCAAATCTGGCATATAAAAATGCCGGAATGGCACCACTTTCCGGATGGGATGCTTCCATAAATCCTTATGCACAGGTAACCCGTACCGACTGGGTCGGTGAAATATTCAGAACCGCAACCGTACAACGCCATAACATTACCATCAATGGCGGAACTGATAAAATGACCAATCTGTTCCAGGTTCGTTCTGAAAATGAAGAAGGAACTTTATTGAATACCTACAACAAAAATGTTTCGTTACGTTTTAACTCGACCTACGAGATTAACAAATACCTGAAAATTAAAGAGGAACTCTTCTGGAACAACAACGATAACCGCGGAACTGACACCGGGAGCGGTGGGTACACCGGAACTATTCTTTCAGCAATATACATGCCCCGATCGGCTACCCCATATTATGCCAATGGTAGTTTTGGCGGAGTTGGACCAGTTGATTCGCAATACCTTGGTATTCATGGTGACGTTGTAAATCCGGTTGCCAGCCTATTGCGCAATCAAAGTTATGTACGCAACAGCGATGTTCTGTCGACGTCTGAATTGCATTTCACAAATCTGATTAAAGGACTTGAAATTACTTCCAGATTTTCATACCGCACGTACGACTCCTACTACAAGTATTTCTCACCTAAACGTACTGAACCGGGAAAACCAAACAACCGGAACAGTCTGACATATTCAACCGGAAAAGAATACCACTGGTTGTGGGAAAATACCA
>Ga0302288_1001073_pt1 | contig 18912 bp, 21 predicted proteins | sample III_Fen_N1_1_FD_194549 | JGI IMG/M metagenome (GOLD analysis project Ga0302288, IMG submission 194549) | Peat permafrost microbial communities from Stordalen Mire near Abisko, Sweden - III_Fen_N1_1 | ecosystem: Environmental > Terrestrial > Soil > Wetlands > Permafrost | place: Sweden: Abisko...
AATACAACTCCTTTCGGCAAATTTGTAATTTCTGAAGCATCGTGTCCATGTCCCGTTGCCGATTTTCCCGACAAAGCATCTGTTAAACCAGTTACTTGAGCAATTGTATGATTGTGAACACTTAGAGCTTTACCCGCAATTGTACCATTCATTGTTGCCAGCGAATTATTGATATTTGCAATTGAAGTACTCAACTGGGCTAATGTTGGCACTTGAACCAATGTCGCCCATAAATACGTTACACCAACACTTCCTGTTGTTACATATCGTTCGGTATATGCTTTGGGATATACGGTATCATAAACATTTACATGTGTATATACTTCATTAATTTGAATCTTACCTGTACTATCAAGCACACTTGCTTTAAAAGGCAATATTTCGCCTCCAAGCACTACAAAGCCGTCTGAAATATTGTTTCCCGTTTTCAAACATCCCGACAAAATGTAATTAGTTCCACCCATACTCGACAATCGGGCAGTCATTACAATCATTTGCTGTAAAAAATCTCCAGTTTCCGAACTCATCGGATATGATTGCTTATCTAAAAAATTTGCTTTATTCATATTAAATATAGATTGGTGTGTAACGTTTGCTTGCTAATTTGTAAAAATTGACTAACGATTTTAATCTGTCCTCATCTATTTTGCCCTGAAGCTCTTTAGGAATTTTTATTACAAAATCATATCCTATCGAACCAACAGCTCCTTGTTTATAGATTAAAACCGCATTATTGTTATGATATGTTTTATTACCTAACGCATCGGTTGTTACGCTCGTTGCTTTTTGAACCCAAATTGGTTGACCATTATCGTTTTCGCTAAATGTGTCTTCACGCCACAAAGTCAGCCAGTCGCTTGTTTCACCGTCAACAATTTTAATTCTGCGTAATTCAATATCGAAATTATCATTAAGCAAACCTCGTAAGTGGCATACTTGACCATTCATCGTTATTTTGTAAATATTGTCGGCACGGGACTTTTTAAAGTCATCCAACAACGTTTCCAACGGAGTGATCGAAGCTTCCAAAAATGCGAATACTCGTTGAAATCTCAAGAATGTTGGAAGTTTATCGACAACCAATTTAGAAAATGATATGTTTAGAATATTATTCATTGATTACTTGATAAGGCTTGAATGTTAAGTCTAAATCGGCATCATCGTATATTTTGAAATAGCCACTTTCGGGTAAGCATTTAGCAGGAATAGGTTGCCAAGGAACGTAATTAACGCTATCAACAAACACATCGTGAGTTACTGTTTTTGTTGTCCACAATTCAGGTATTACGACACCTTCAACCGTTTGTAATCTATCAACTAGCGAAACATTGCGATATTCGCCATTAAAGTCGATAGCGTTTTGCACATAATCTTTTATCGCATCACGAACAACGTCAGAACCATCGCTCAACCGTTTGCCGTCAGCTCCTAAAATCATGGGATTATAATAAATATCAGCTATTACCATAAAGTGGTCAGCCTCTTTATTTACAATCTCAAATTTTACTCCAGCATCTTTTATTTCATCAAAATACTCGTTTATGGCAACTTCAATTTCATCAGATAGTTTTGATTTGCTGGTTAATGTACCTCCAGCAATTTTAATATACAATTTGCCTTGATATTCAACAGCAGCTGCAAACTGAACTACAAGTTCTGACGTTATGGTTTGCGGGTCGATATTTCCTAAATTATATATATCATCATCCTTAACAAGCAACCTACCGAAACGAAAGGCTAGAGCTTTATCCCTATACCATTTTCGGCGGTGTGGCTTTTTCGTTTCAATCAAATCAAGCATTTCAGCTTTATCGGTATCAAATATCATTTGAAGCGTCCAAACGCAATAAGCAAAGCAATAAAACAATATGCTTTCAATCGAAACTTTCGAGAATTGAGCCTCGAATGGTGTAGCTGGATCAACCCCATATAAGCTAATAACAGATTCATTGGTCATAAACTTATCTGTCATTATTTTCTTTATTTCCGCTATTGTTTGTGCCATAACTATGTTATTATAAAATCTTCACCTATTGTCCAATATTCAAGTCCTTCACCTTGAATTGTGTTATTGTATTGTTCTGTTGTTATTGCGGTTGCTGGTTTAATTCCTTTGTCTTTAAAGTATGCAGCAATGTCTTTTTTAACAGCTGGAGGAACTATTAACATTTGTCCTGGTGCGAGTGGTTCTGTTAAAGAGCAATCGTTTGCCAATGCAATAGCAAATGAAGCTTCGGCCGAACCACAAGCTTGTACTGCAATATCACTGAGCGATTGTCCTTCTAGTACCAGCATTACAGTATTCTTAAACGTTTAATAGCATATAAAACAGCGACAATAATTACAAGTACCAGGAATAATATAATAGCATACCATTTTACATTCGAAGTCTTTTCTTCAGTACTCGATGTTTTCGATTTATTTGATGCATTAGTTTTCGACTTATCCAGTTTTTCCTGTACAGACGTTGCCAGTATTGTATTATTTTTATCAACCGCAACATCCTTTTTAACCGTCCGTTTTCCCGATCGATCTGTATAAGTAATTTTAGTTGGATATTGCTTCCCTGTACTATCAGGTTTCGACAATTCAACCTCAGTTTTCGATTCTGAAGTACTGTCACATTCCGTTGTTTTGTCCGCAGTTTTCTGTAGAGACGTTGCCTGCAACGTCTCTTTTTCCGTTGTAGAAATATCCTTTTTCTCAACAACATTTGTTTTTACTACAGCTTTCTCAACCGATTTTGTGCTACGGCACGAAATTGATACTAACAATAGCAGTATCAATAATAATTTACCCATTCGTTTCATTGATCTCTTTTTTTATTTGTTCAATAACCTTTTCAAAATTATCTCCAGTAATCTTATCAAGTAGCTTTAAAATCTTACTATTGATAGTAGTTAAGCGTGCAACTTCTTTTCGTAAAGCTTCAACTTGTATAGCAATTTCGCTCGAATTAGCCCTTGATTCTTTTAATTCCGTGCTTAGAGCTTCTGCCATGTTTCGCCATATTGTAATAGCCTCCTGAACATTATCTAATTCTGTCGTTTTCACTTCAGCTTTTGCCTTATCGGCTTCGGCTTCGCCTTTTCGTTTTTGGCTCTTTAGCGTTGCCAACGATGCTATTAACCCACCGCCCAAAGCGAGGTTCAATATGAGACTTATGATTTGTGTCCAGTCCATGATATTAAACAATTACAGTTTTTGCATGTTCGTAAAAGGCTTTTCGAGATTCGATTCCGTTTAAGCCTCCATTTATTTTTCTTGTTATTAATTCAATGTTATCGGTATCGGCAATAGCATTCAATCCGTGCGTTTCCCAATACCAACAAGCCGATTTTACAGCCCATTTAGGTTGCTCAAGCAATTCAGGCGTTTCGAGTAATCTTTCATCTCCAAACAAAGCAATACTACACTTTCTGTAATTCGATTTACCTGTTATCTGAATCAAACCACGACCTTTGAATTTTTCGCCGTCACCGTCTTTTTCGGGTGTGTTTCCAAGCATCTTTGCTTTTGCTCCAGTATCGTAAGCAGCTCCTGAAGCAATTTCACGCACATAGACAAACGAACCGCTTTCGTGTGCTAGTTGTGCAAGAAAAAGGCGAATTCTTTGTAATGTATTTATACCATATTGTGGCATATACTCCATTAAAAAAGGCGTGAACCGTGCCGATTTTGAGCAGAATTGGATTATTTGATATTGTCGTGTCATTATTCTTGAGTTTTAAATGTTTGCGATAATCTCTTTTTATATTCTTCGTAATCGATGCCCATTCGGGTTAAATGAATTCTAATCCTATCATCTATCTGCGATTTATCGTATTTACCTCGCATAAACTTTGTTAATCCGGCCCCACAAAGAGGATCTTCTTTTAACTCACCTTGCTGAAGCTTCAAAATAATAACCACATCTTGATCCATAGAATCACCGACTACTAAACCCGATATTATTAATCCATTCTTTTTAACCGGCTTAATCATCAAGTCAAATTCAGATGTAAGTAATATGCCTTTTCTGCCCGCCATTATTGCTTAATTTTTGTGTTCTCCATATCTTTAAGAGTAATTACTTTACCAAGCATCGATGCCGAATAAGATTCCGATCCCAATGTACCATTTGCCGAAGTGGAAGCCAGTACTGCTTTAAATGCTATTGGAAGAGCAGTATTTATTGCTTCAACATATTCTTTAAGGCTCTTAAGATTATCTTCCAACTCCTTAAGTTTAGGGATTCCTTTTTCGCCATTATTAAAAACAATATCACCATTAAAACAAATCTGATCAACCTCATCAGCAAAGAGCAAAAACGCAATAGCATCTTGACCTTCAACAATTGAAACTAAACAATCGCTACCTTTCTTAGGCTTTATATAGTTTGATCCCAAACCAAGCATTACATCATAATACGGCAATCCATTTGAGTCATTAGCTGTCATCGTTTTTTCATCCCAATCAATTTCTTGAGCAGTAACCCAACGAAATTCAGCTTTAACAACACTATTTAAATGTTTTTTAAATAAGCCTACAAATTCAACTAATTCACCTGCTACACTCATGATGCTTTATCTCCTAATGTTGCTATTTGTTTAAACCCATCGCTTTTATTCATTGTTTTTTTTACAGCATTAATATAATATGTACCTTTTAGTTCAGGATACATAACACTATTTAAAGCCATTCTCATTCCATGTTTAACCCTTGGAACTCCAAACAATGTAACCTCACCATCAAGTCCGGGTGTTTTCGCTTTTTTATAAGCATCTTTAGCTATAACTTCAATCTCATATTGATTCAAGCCATTTTGCTCAAGACTTATTGAAACACCTCCTTTTTCGCCACATTCATACTTTAGGTTCTTTCCAAATTTTCGGTGCGAAATAACTTTAACGTGTACCTTTTCTACATTCTTTTGCTTTAAACTCTCATCAGCCGTACGTTCAATCATTACTGAAACTAATTCCGCATTTGAATCACACACTTTCATTGCTGTAAGAACTTTATTTCTAAAAAAGCAATAAATACCTTGTTTTTTTAAATCTTCTAGTACAACAGATGCATATACTGAGTCGTATCGAACTGTACCAAGATTTGTATCATTACAATCAACTTCACGCCCATCAGCACAAGCAATAAGCAACTCTTTTAATCCACAATTCTTTTTACTTATGCTAACAACATATCGCTTGATATGATACATTTCATCTTCCAATCGTATTGTTAAGGGAATGCCCGGTTCTATTTGAGCTATATAACCCGAGAACTCTTCATACGACTCACCGTCATATCCTGCCAAAATAGAAACTGGGTCTCCTCCCTTAAATATATCTTGTAACGCAAAGCGATTATAGTCGGCAGTTTTACGTGGCAATACAATCTCAGCTGTGTCAGTTAATTTTCTCCAGCTACTTTCAATTGTAAATTCACTAAAGCGATATACTTCAAATTCCTTTCGATTTCTTGAAGCATGAAATACTATTTTACCATCCAATGCGTAAGTCATAACAATCCAGTTAATAATATATCATCATCACTACAAGCCTTTATGCTGAATGGCATAATATTCGGTTTACCTTGAATAGGATTGAAACTTATTCCCTCCTCAAGAGTTATTCTGCTTATTTTCCTATTCAAGAAAATACTACCTTTCAAAATAGAAACACTTCCAGCAATTTCATCTATTCGCTGTAATGCATCCATTTGCTCATCTTTTGTTTTTTGACCTTTACGACTTGGATCATCGAAAATAATTCCATCAATCTGAATCTCCCAATCATCAAAGCCATATATTTCCTTCACTGTACCATAACCTCCACGCATAGAAGTTTTAATTATATTTTTAGGTCGACGAAGGCTTACAATAGTAGCTACAGGAAATTCAAAATCATCATAACGTCTGTCAATTAATTGACCAGTACATTCATCAAATACTTTATACGACCCACCTTCAACCCAAAACGATCCCATTACTGGAGTTCCAAACATTGAAAGTCTATCGTATTTTTCTTCAGGAACGATTGAAATTCCACTATAACCATTCACATCAACATTTGCCGAAGCTTCAGGAATAATATAACCTCTAGCTTTATAGTCATGATGCAACCCATAAGGAAGATATATAGGGCTTTCAACACCATAAACATCCTTAAGAAGGCTTGCAGCAAAACCAATATCGATATTCGGTATTAGTCCTTTAGCTTTACCAAGCGTTGGTATAAACAATTCTCCCATTACACAGCAGCTATTAAACCATCACGTAAACTATCGTTAATTTTTCGAACTACTTTCTCAACTATGGCATCAACATTCATGTCGTTATTCATAGTGAAATATAGTTTCTGATCAATCTTTTGACTGATATTTTTTATTGACCCCGTACCATTACCACTCAAACCAGTTGTTTTTGAACTTAAATCATCAACAGTTAGCTTTGGATCAGGATTTTTACCAGTACCACTACTAATCTTCAATCCATTACTCGAGCCTAAATAGCCATTAAAAAATGCATTAACTTTAGATACTTGAGCATTTTGTTTCATTATGGCTTCTTTTGCTGGCACAAACAATTCGTAAACATCGTAGGCATTTAAACCATATTGTTTCGCTAAATCATTAATACCAGTTCCATCACTCGGATTCTTTTTTATTCCATCCAATATTTTTTGAATTGCTGGAGATGCTTCACCTGCAACTCTTAATCCAACAGATTTATCTGAATATTGACTAGCAATCAAAGCTCCAACATCATTGAATGATTTTTCTACATCAACCATAGAATCACTAATAATCTTACCAATCTTTTCTTGTTGTGTCTTTAATGCAATATTCCTAGCCATACCTTGAGTCGCCTCATCTTGAGCTTTTGCAATATCTTCGAGTGATGATTTTTCAGTTAATAGATTAGTCAAATACTGACCATATTTTGAGTTTATTTCTTCAATTTCTTTTTTGCGTTCCGATGTGCCTTCTTTTGTTTTCCTTAAAGCATAGAAGTCATCATCGAGTAATTTTGTTGATTGCTGAAGTGTTTTATTAAACCCACTTTGAACATCTGTAGCACGTTGCAATGCATAAACAAGTCCTCCAGCTCCAGCCAAAGCTGTAGCAGCTGCCAATATCCATCCAAACCCCGGTATACCCATAACGGTAGCCGAAAAGATAGTACTTGCTGTACTCATCATACCAAATGCTCCACTTACAAGCCCACCAATCATTGGCATTTCTTTAAACATATCAAAGAGCATTCCTACACCTTGCTTTGCATTTGCCATATTTGCCATAATACTTACAGCTCCAGCCATTCCATCAACAAATGGTAACATACCTCCAGCAACATTAAAAACACTAATTCCTAGGTCGCTTATCCATGCTTTTGTACGATTTACCCATTCTGCATAACTACTCATAACAATTGTTGCTTGTTCAGTTGCAACATTAGTTCCTGTTATCTTTTGAGTCATTTCATCTTGATAATCGGCACTACGCAACAATATTTGAGCTGCAGCAGCATTTTCCACACCGAATATCTGAGCCATAATAGTTGCATCACCTTGAGCCTTCTTTAACTCTCGTAAACGAGTAGTAAATGGCAATGATTTGTTAGAAACAATATCATAATTAACACCTAAAGCTTCGAGTTTAGCAGCTGCTTCTTTCGGCACAATATCAATGCCTGACATTTTACTAAGCACGTTTCGTAATGCAGTTCCTGCCTCAGCTCCATACTTCCCACCTTGAGCTAATGCCTGAATAGCAGCGTTTGTTTCTTCGAAACTTACTTTTTGATTTGAAGCTTCAACACCAGCTACTTTAATAGCTTCACTCGATTGATTAACTTCACTAGCACCTTCTTTAGCTGCTGCAGCCATCACATTCATCATGCGTGTCATTTCACTTGCAGCTTCTTGAGGGTTTTTCAAATCAACTTGAAACTGAAGCATCGATGTTGTTAATGCATCCATAGCTCCAGTTGTGTCGTTACCCATTGTTTTACTCAATGTGGCAACGTCTTTTCCCATTTCATCTAAAGCATCACCATTTTTTGCAATATCGGGACCAAAACGAGAAAGGATTCCTTTTTCGCTTTCCATCATTCCCGTTGCACCAACACCAAAGTCTTTACCTAATTTACGGGCTTTATCTCCCAATTCATCTAAAGCATCACCCGATATACCCGTTAATGCCTGTAAGTCTTTTACCGATGAATTAAAAGCAATACCAGGAGCCATTGCTTTATCAAATTGTTGAGCTAACTGATCAACACTTTGCGAAACGGCAAACATGTCCATTGCCGACATGCCCTTTAGTCTTTTACTTGTATTTTCAGCCTTTTCACCAATAGCATCTACACTTTTGGCAGCCTTGTCTGACGCATCTTTAAGCACCATTGCTGGAGCTGACAGATGATCAACAAGTTCAAGAATCCATTGTGTTGTTGTCGATGCCATTACTATTCTTTTGAGGTAAAATTTGAGACAATACTTCTATAGCAGCCGACAGTACGGCTGTTTTCATGTTATTAAAATCGAGTTTATTGATGAACAGATATTCTGCATAACGCTTGCACCACTCATCATCATTGAGTGTATCAGGATCGATGCCATACACTTTTCTTAATATGGCATCTCCTTTACTTACGAGATCATCATCACTGATCTCAAATGACGCTATGCGTTCTCTAAAAAACTTTGAGCTGGATAAATCATTTCTTTAAGACGTACACATACTCCAACATATACCATTCCATCTTCTAAAGCACTCAAATCACCACCAACCACTAAATTCTTAATAGCCGTTTCATTAAACTCATCGGCCTTAGCCGGGTCTGTTTTACTTGCTTGAGCTAATGGTAGTAACATTCTTATGTGCGAACGATCGGGACGACGTACAAGAAAACTATATGACTCTTCAGGTGTAATAATTCGTTTACCAGTTTCTTCAGGTTGTAAAATATTACCAGCCTCATCCAAAACAGCAGCCTTAGTCAATTCAATAACACTTAGTTCTTCAACAACAATAACCTTTAATATCTTAATATTCCCGTACTTTAGCTTAAAATCATTAATCACTTCGGGAGCTATACTCGAAACACCTACACCAGCCAAAACAGCATATTGAACACCAGCCTTAACCGTTTCCGATGTCTGATAATTCAAAAAACTTGCAAAATCAACATGAATACTTGAGGCATTTACTGCCAACGTGCAACAAACAAGTGCCAACAGGCACAATACAATTCCTTTTATACTAAAACTTTTCATTTTCTTATGTATTAAATTATTAATTCTTTTTTTTAATAAGGGAAGCTTATAATAAGCTTCCCTTCCTTGCAACAATACCTTAATATTGCCCTATTTTCAAACTAAACGATTCTTATTTACACGATATTCCAATCGATATGACTCAAGTTCATTGGAGGTTTGTTCGCAATGGTTTTATCACCTTGCTTCACAGCTATTCCACGCCCTTTGAATCGACAATTACGAACCCTATCTTTATATTTTATGCCTTGGTACACGTATTCAACTAGAATATCGAAAGGAGCAATATCTTGAATTCTTGATCCTGGAGGTAATACTTTTTGAATTGCATTAACCTCCTCTACATATAATTCAATTGCAACTTTTGCTTTATAATTTCCAGTTCCAAAACCAATGGGCATGTCTCCTTGACCATAAGCATTATCATCTTCAGATTCGTCATCATATTCAAGAGATAATATACCAACAACATCCCTTCCAAGAAGGTTAATTACTACATTATTCCATCCGGTCATTTTGCCGAATTTATTTACAAGATTTTGTGCAGTTGCCATTTCTCTACAATTTAGAAGTTAAACCTAAGTCCACATCGAATTCGTGAACAATCTTACCTACCACCACTTTTGCTTTCACATTCAATGGTATAGTTTCAGTTGGAGCTTGAGCAGGATTGATTCGTACATCTTTACCTTCAATATTACCAGCACTTTCCATTGCTTCAAGTTTTGACAATACAGCACCTTCAGTTGAAGTTACCCATGTACTTTTCAAATAACCCGTAGCAGGGTCTGTTGGCACTTTACTGCGAACACGAGGAATCAACGTTTTACGAATAATACGAGCTGCTTTATTCCAAATGCAATTGAAGTTAAAATAAGCATAATCGCTCGATTTCGTTACTCCCGTAGGACAACCATTCCAATAAAAGCCACCGTAATTTGCAAACGAACCAACATACATGTAGCCTTTAGCTGTCAAACTCTTTTGCTCTGCTGGGCTAAGACTTTTAAAAGTTGTACCGTCACTTAACGATGCACTTAGCCATCGACCAAGATTTTCGCTACTTAGCGAGTAATTTTCTTCACCCTTACGTGTGCGAGGTTTTTCTTCAATATCAACACTTCCAATATCCTCATGAACCTTACGAACAGCTACAGAACCAAGTGCCGTACCAATACCAGCACGAAGCTTATTGGCAATAACTAAACTAGCAATTGAAGGGTCTTGACTTACAACATACAGAATATTGGGAGCTGTAATAGTTCTACGATCAGGATATGCAGTTATTGCAATCGGTACAGCAGAACCAACACCTTCAACAAAAATACCATCAATAAGCAAATGTTCCGATGCAAAATCATCAACCAAACCTTGCAAAGCAACAGAATCAACTAATGCATTCGCAATAGTTGTATTCAAACCACTTATACCAATAACATTAACATCAACAATATTTCTTATTTCAGCTTTAAAATCATTATCATCGACTAATGCAGCAATCGTTTTTGTCTTATCCACAGGAATAAGCCAATAGGTAAAGTCGGGGCAAAGTCTTAACATTTCCGATAGATTATAATGAACGAGCTCACCATTCAAACTATCAGAACTTTCAGTAATACCCAAATCTTCAACTATAGTAATATCAAGTAACTCGTAAGCTTTATTATAGACCATACCAGCAGGTAAAGTCATACCACAAACAAGTACTATAACACGGTCGCTCTCACTAGATAGTGAGAGACCACCGTTCATTTTATTTACATTTGCTCCAGCAAAACTCATTACTCAGCAGGTTTAAGATCAGCAATTCTTTTTTCACATGCAGTTAGTACGCTTACACGTTTTTCGCCTGCTATTTCAGCATCTCGCAACGCTTCTACAGCTTCAACCGTTTCCGCTCCTGTTATTGTTTCAATCAATAGCTTTGCGGTTTTTTTGGGAGCTTCTGTCTTATCTTCAGTCTTATCTTCAGATTCAACCTTAATCACTTCATCGCGAGTAAATCGAACAATTTCCAGCTCTTTTTTATGGCGATTATTTATACTATGATTTTTAGCTGCCATTTCGCTTTCATCAACAATAAATGCTTGACCATCGACTGTTATTGCAAGTTTTTGAGCTTTAGGATAGCGGTTGAATACATCAACCGCTATTTCTTTCAATTGTTCTTTATCGTATGTTTTCATACTAATTTCTATTTAAAAGATTAAACAATACCTGATACAACTGCACCGAAACCATAATCAACAACACGATCAACTAAACCGTATGTTTGAGTTCTAAACTCTGATTTTGGATCAGCCGACTTAGTATCAGTAGTTTCAGGATTGTAGAATAATTTCACACTATCCAATTGATATAATGCATTTGGTGCATAGAAGAATGTTGATGCATTACGATCGGTTGCACCAAGAACAGAACCCGATGCTTTCTTTTCTCCATCGGCAGTAAATGCAGGGCTAGAGTTGTTTTCAAAAAACTTGAATCCCATAATGCTTTTTACTTTACCTGTAGACATATCGAAGAAAATATCTTTGTTTGCAAAGTAAGCAGCACTATCTCTGTCGATAATTAAATCGGTTGAATGCTCAGCACAAAGCACTAAATACATTTGTTCTTCTAATGGAAGATTTAACGATTTAACCATTTCAAGATATTGAACTAAATCAACAAATGATAGGCGTTTACGAGAACCAACTGTAGTACCTGTTGTTCTCATTACAGGCATTGAAGCTGATAAATTGTCATTAGGGCACAATTTATGTAAGATGTGACTTTTAATACCAATTTTAAAAGCTTCAGTATGCTTAACACGTACTTCATTACGTTTATCGTAACCAAGTCCACGTATTTCAGCATCATCAACTTCCGTTGGATCGGTATCGTATTTTTCCCATGGAACAAATACTTTAGAACCAAGCATTTTCTTTGCAACGAAATCTTGAGTATTACCAACAAAAAAACCAACATTGTTAATTAGTTTATTGAATCGTACACCATCAGCCGTAATAGCTTGTTTAGGAACACCAGGAATAACACCAACAAAGTCATCTTTGTAGTTTTTAAATTCCTGTAGTAATTGTGGAGCTACATATTGATTCAACCAAGCTCCTGATGTTAAGTCTGCCATATTCGGTAGTTTTTTAGGATTATTTTAAATTATTTCGTTTTTTGTAATCAGCAAATAATACCTCAAACACTTCAGGGTTTTCCTGCTCAATATGAGCTAACAAATCAGGATCATCCTGTAACTGCTCAAATGTTTTTCCTTGATATGTTTTTCCATCACCGCTTGCCGAAGTCACAATTTCTGCCGACAACTTAGCTACTACAGGTAATGCTTCTATAACTTTTTTAGTAGTATCGAAATTAGCTTCAAGCATCTGAGTCCAATCGGCACGTGAATCTGCTTTTATGCGTTTATCACTTTCTGCTTTGTCAAGTACTGCCTTGATATCACCAGCACGCTGCTCTTTTTCTTTACGCTCAATTTCTGCTTTTAACTGATCGAAGCCCTCTGCTTTTGCTCTTATTTCAGTAAGTTTCGCAGTAACTTGTTGTTCGGTTGCATCAGCATGTAAGCCGACACCAATTGCCATTGCTCTTAATTCCATTTCTATTTGATTTTCGTGATTATTTATCGTTATAGGTGAACCACAAGCCTTTATTGCTTTTGCGGTTGTTTCGTCAATTGATACGGCTTTCTTAACTCCTGTAATAAAACCCCATTCTTCGGCTTGAGTAGCATTCATCCAATTATCACCACCGTCCCATTTTGCTTTAAATTCAGCTTCAGGCTTTTTACATTTAGCCATATAAGCATCATAATAGGTGGCTGTCATATTATTAAGCAAATCAAGATAATTACTGATTTGTTGTTGATTTCCAGACGTTCCGCCCATTGGCTTATGGATCATAAACTGACCGTTTTGTGCAAGGGTAAATGTTTTTGCTTTTACAGCTAAATAAGTACCTGCACTTGCAACAATTGCACCGCCTTCACCATCATAGCCCTCAGGGAAATTTTCAATGAGAATATTATACATCTCATTTGCTTGGAAACAATCACCACCGTAAGTAACTATATATACAAAACAGTTAATTGCTCCAGCATCTTTCATGTTTTTGCAAGTCTCTCGAAGTGTTGATGCATTATTATCATTCCATTCCGAAATATCACCATCTATCATGATGCGACATTCTTTTCCGTTTGCTTGTGCCGATATATGAAGTCTTTTTTCCATCGCAATTTGTTCGTTTGTTTTTATTTGACAGAACAAAATTGCACCAGTTATTAGCCGTTTGCAAATCAGCATTTTATCTACTCAAAATAATTCATGTAGAACATAAAATTTTTATGTTCTACATGAATTATTTTAGGTGGATGAAATCATCTTTTTGACTGCGTACTTTCTCAAGGTACATTTGTTAAAAAGAAAGATGTATGGCAAAGAAAAAAGCAAAAATCACAAAAGAGCGTAAAAGCTTATTAAAGAAAGCTGACTACGATAAACTTCACCAAACAGCTTATGAATTGGTTGTTATTCAAGGTCACGATCAAAAGGAAGTTTCAAAAACACTTAACCTTACCGAGCAAACATTGAGTAAATGGTCAACCGAAGGAAAATGGCGTGAACAACGTGAAGCACGTCAACAATGTAGTTCTACCGATGCCGATAATACAAAAAAGCTATTACGATTGCTTTCAACACAACGCTTAGAACTTGAAGAATCTATTTCCATTTCCATAAAAGATGGAAATAAAGAAGAAGAAGCTCGACTTCGAAAACAAGCCAGCTCTTTAAGCGACGAAATGAGCAAAATCAACAAAACACTACAATCGCTCGACAAAAAGAACTATACACTTGGTGTTTACATCGATGTAATGGATGAAATATTTAGTGCCTTACGTGGTCACGATGAAGATATATGGAATAAAACCATCGATTTCCAAGCCTTACATATCCGAAAAGTAACCAATCAAATCGGCTAATATGGCAATGAATCAACGCAAAACAGATAAGCAGCGAGCCGAAGAATACCTTCAAAAGCTTGATATGGTTCGTAAATCGAACGATGTTAATCCATTTGAAACAAAGGCTGAACAACAGGCACGTATTAAACGAGCTAAAGATGATGTTGTCTATTTCGTTGAAACATATTTGCCTCATTACGCTACGGCTAAATGTGCCGACTTTCATGTAGAATTTGCTACAATGGTAAAAGATAATCCACTTTTCAAAGGATTTGCTGAATGGGGTCGAGGTTTAGCGAAATCAGTGTGGTGCGATGTTATTATTCCACTTTGGTTGTGGACTCGAGGTGAAGAAGTTTTCATTTGTATAATGAGCGATAGTGTTGAGAGAGCATCAGAATTATTAGCAGATACACAAGCTGAACTTGAAGGTAACCCATTATTAATACACGATTTTGGCGTTCAAAAATGCGAAGGTGACTGGGAAATTGGCAACTTTACAACTGTTGATCAGAAATTTATTGGCAAGGCTTTCGGTATTAAAAAGAAAGTTCGAGGAGTTCGCATAAAACAACGACGTCCAAATCTTTGGGTTATCGATGACTTAGAAACACCCGATACAATTGGTAATCCAAAGCGTATGCGTAAGCAATCAGAACAAATTGAACGGGATGTTATCCCAACTATGACAGGAGGTTTAAGACGTGTACTCTATGCAAACAACAAGTTTGCACGGGTTATGACTCAAACAATCTTGCAAGAAAAGCATCCAACATGGAAAGTCCATCAAATAAAAGCCTACAATAAAGTAAACCACGAACCTCGATGGAAATCGATGTATAGTCGTGAGTACTATAAACAGCAAGAAATTGACATGGGAATTACAGCAGCTTATGCTGAATATTTACATGAAACAAAACTCGAAGGTTCAATTTTTAGCGAAGATCAAATTCAATGGAGTAAACTACCTCCGTTAATTGATTTTAAAATGATTATCGTTCATTGGGATATTGCCTATACCGACAACGAAACAAGCGATTATAATGCCATAAAAGTATGGGGTTTACAGGATTCAAACTTTCACTTAATTGATTGTTATGTAAAACAATCGAAAATGAAACAGGCTGTACGATGGATGTGTGAGTTTAAAAAGAAACTACCACAAGGTGTAAATATTCTGTTTCAATATGAGTCGCAATTTTGGAACGGTGAGGTACAACGAAATATTGATGAGGTCGAAGATGAATATGATATTAACCTTAATCTCATGAAGGTAATTACACCAAAGGTCAATAAGTTAATGAGAATAATTACCATGCAACCTTATTATCAAAATAGCCGTGTTTACTATAATGAACTTCTTAAAAGTCATACAGATACACAAATAGGCACAATACAACTTTGTGCCGTTGAAGAAGGAAGTGGCGAACATGATGATAGTCCCGATGCCGATCAACAGGCTATTACAACACTCGAAAATTATTCAACACCCGGTGGAAATCGCAAACGTAAAGATGAAAAATCGTGGCGTTCGGGAAAAATGAAACGTAAATATAATTGGTAACGACATGAAATATATAAACAAAGATGATCTGATCACCTACATTCAAGAACCTTTACTTGACTCATGTATCACAGGTTCAACTGGTGTTGATGAAACAATACTTAACAATATCGAATCTCCTGTTATCGACCTTGTTATTTCATACATCGGTGGACGATACAACTCTTCACTAATATTTGCAGAAACCGTTATTCGTAATGGCATTTTAGTACAAATCATAAGCATGATAGTCGTTTACCGTGTGGTTCGCCGTAATGCAGCTCGCAAAGTCCCCGAAGATATTACGGACTTATATAACAATGCAGTCAAACAACTCGAAAAGATTCAATCGGGAAGCCAGTATCTTGAGAACCTCCCAATAATTACAAAGGCTGATGGCACAACCCCCAAACTGGCTTACGGCAATAGTACCAACAAAAATTATTTCATTTAAACACTATTTAAATAGTCATGAGTACATTTACAGAAAGAATTACTACAGCAGTCGAAACTGCTATTCTAAGTAGGGTTAAAGACAATAAAATATTTGCTGAATACTACAATCGTACAAGCAAAAAAGCCGATTGGAAACGACAAGCACAACAACCAAGTGCCAAAGAAATAAAGGACTGGATAAACGCTATAATGGCTGCTACCGATCCATTAAATCCACGTCGTGGAGAACTTATGCGTTTCTACCAAAACTGCGGAAGCGATTTACATCTTGGAAGTTGTATTGACAATCGTATACTGCCCATTCAATGTGCTAAAATTAAATTAGTCGACAATAATAATACCGAAGATAAAGAAGCTATTAAACTACTTGAAAAGCCTTGGTATCTTGAACTTGTAAGACTTGTATGCCTTTCAACATATGAAGGAACTAAGCTTATTGAATTATTCGATCTTAATGAAAAAGGCGAAATAAAAGAGGTCAACGAAATACCTCAATCAAATTTCATTGCGAAAGATGGTATTATTATAAAAGAAGAGTGGGATCAAGTTGGCGTTTCGTACAAGGAAGGTGCTTACAAAGACTATTACATACAAATTGGAAACGATTGGAACTTAGGTATGCTAAGCCAAATGGCAATGGTTATTCTAGCAAAAAAACTTGGGCTTGGGAGCTGGATGAGTTACATCGACAAATTTGGAATACCTCCAATATTTGCAATTACCAATAGAATGGATACAGGCAGACGTGACGAACTTTTTGAAATGCTTGAAAACTTCCGTTCCAATCATTTTGCAGTATTGCAAGGTCAAGAAACCATCACAATACCAAACAACTACAGCGTAGATGCTTATAATTCGTTTGATGCTCTTACAAATAGATGTAACAGCGAAATGAGTAAACGCATTTTGGGCGGTACCGGTATATCCGATGAAAAGAGTTTTGTAGGAGCTGCCGAAGTTCACGAACGACTATTAAAACTTAGAAATCAAGTTGATAAACTGATGTTTAAATTCTATTTTAATGAAGAAATAAAACCCCGACTCATTAAGTTAAGCAGTGTTTATGCACCTCTTTTAAACCTAACACTTGAATATGATGAAAAGGAAACACTTTCATTAAAAGAGATTGTTGCAGCAATAAAAGATTTATCTCAGTATTACGAATTCGATGTTGATGAGCTTGTTAAAATAACAGGATTACCAATAACTGCAATAAAAGAAGTTGTAAACCAAACAACACCACCAAACAACGATCAAAAAAAAAAGCCTAACGCAAGGGTAGTCGCCAGTGATTTAACTGCCCTTGCAATCGACAAAAACAGAATCACAGCAGCAACATGGGACAAAGCAACCGAAAACGCTGTAAAACAAATATATTCGGGCGACAAAACAGCATCAGACTTAGATAATGATATTGTTTTAAAAACCTATGCAGCACTATCAGAATCTTCCAAATTAGCTTGGGGCAAAGACTTCTATAATAACGACAACGCTCGTAGCATGCGAGATAATCTCATGAAGTTTTCGGGTGCAAAAACCTACGATATGCTCAGTAAAATCGAAAGCCTAAAGAGTCAAAAACTCTCTGAAGCTGACTATGTAACTGAGGCAAAGAAAATAACTGACAGACATAATGGTGAATACCTGAATGTCGAAAAACAATACACATCCGCTAGTTCTGCAGCTGCAAAAGACTGGGAGCAATTTCAAAAAGATAAAGACATCTATCAAAACTTAAAACTTCATACAATGGAAGACGAGCATGTTCGTGACGAACATGCTGCACTTGATGGAATGGTTAAACCAATATCTGAATGGACTATAGTTCCACCTCTCGGCCCTCGTTGTCGATGCTTTCTCGAACAAACAAAAGAGCCTAAAAGTGCTGTAATACCTGATATTAAAATAAGCGATCAGTATGCAAACAACCCGGGCGTTAGTGGAGTTGTTTTCAATGATAGACAAAGCTATTTTCAAAATATACCCAAAGGCTTACACAACATTATAACAAATAATACAAACACACTAAAGCAATATGCTCCTTACAATAAATATATCGAAACCAAAGAGGGCAAAAAAGTATATATCAATGATTTTCATGATACAATCGACTATGAACAAAACATTATTAATGCTAAAATAGTTGCCGATAGCTTACAGAAAGACATCTATATACGTCCACATATTGACACTTCAATAAGTTTAAAGAATCCCGAGTTCGGTATAGGTAAATCTTCAATATATGGTGATTTAAAAGTATATGATCCAATTGCAAAAGGAAAGCCAGTAACTACAACTTCATTCGTAAAAAACAGCTTTAAATCAGCAAATACACAGCAATGCGAATGGATTATTCTTAATGTAGATAAATCAGACAATGATGGTTTTGCCAATATTGCTCCAAAATTAAAAGGAGAGCTAAATGATACGTATCAATTAAATAAATTCATTAAAAACGTAGTTATAATTAAAAACGGCAAAGCTGGAACATTAACACGGAAACAAATTAACAGTATAGATTTTATGGAAGCTTTTAATAACCTATTTAAATAAAAAAAAGACAACAACCGAAGCTATTGTCTTTTTAAGCCAGGATTGAATGGTTTTAAAGCATCCGCTCCTATGGCAAATATACAATAAGAATTATGGCAAATGCAAATAAAATACCCGATTTCGCA
>Ga0302288_1001075_pt1 | contig 18889 bp, 12 predicted proteins | sample III_Fen_N1_1_FD_194549 | JGI IMG/M metagenome (GOLD analysis project Ga0302288, IMG submission 194549) | Peat permafrost microbial communities from Stordalen Mire near Abisko, Sweden - III_Fen_N1_1 | ecosystem: Environmental > Terrestrial > Soil > Wetlands > Permafrost | place: Sweden: Abisko...
CAACACAGTTACATAAACTTTTTATTATCTTTGCCCTTAAATAGAAATGAAAACAGTTGCCTGCATATTGTCACTCTATATTTTGATACTCACTGCCATCCCCTGCATTGATGTACCACAGGATAATGTTGTGCATAAAATTGAACTGTCTCAAAGCACGAATAACCACTCCCATAACGAAATAGACACCTGTTCTCCTTTCTGTGTCTGCAGTTGTTGTGTTTCACCCATATCTCATCTTGTTTACAGAGTCAGTTTTACCTGTTATTCAATCACCCGGATACAGTTTGTCAACTACGCTGCTTCATTTTCGTCTTTCAACACTCCATCCATCTGGCAACCGCCAAAAATAAGCTAAAAGAAGACCTCGTTTTTTCTTAGTCTTTGGTTTTCAGTTATCTGAAAGCCACAAATCACTGTATAAATTTCCATAAAATACATTTCATATGATTGAACGTATCATTCATTTTTCAATAAAGAACAAATTTATTGTCGGACTGTTTGTGGTAGCATTAATTGGTTGGGGGACATATTCGCTTATGACTTTACCCATTGATGCCATACCCGACATAACAAACAACCAGGTACAGGTTATATCGCTGGCACCATCGCTGGCTGTGCAGGAAGTAGAGAGTTTTATTACTGCACCTATCGAAGTGGCAGTTGCCAATATCCCCGACATTATTGAACTTCGTTCCATTTCCCGCCTGGGTCTTTCGGTTATTACTGTGGTATTTAAAGATGGGGTAGACCTTTACTGGGCACGTCAGCAATTAACGGAACGACTTAAAGAAGCTGAGGAAAATATTCCACCAGGTTCGGCTAAGATAGAACTGGCTCCAATTTCTTCCGGTTTAGGTGAAATCTTTCAATACCGGTTGGCAGTAGAAAAAGGGTACGAACACACATATACCCCTATGGAATTAAGAACTTTGCAGGATTGGACCGTACGTCGTGAAATGCTTGGTACAGAAGGTGTAGCCGACATTAACAGCTACGGCGGGTTCGTAAAGCAATATGAAGTGGCCATAAATCCAGAAAGGCTTAGAAGCATGAACCTTACGCTTACTGATATTTTTCAGGCATTGGAGCGCAACAATGAAAATACAGGCAGCGCATATATTGATAAAAAGCCTACTGCCTACTTTATACGCGGTATTGGCCTGGTAAAATCACTGGAAGATATTGAAAAGATTGTGGTAAAAAGCAATTCATCAGGCATACCCGTTTTAATCAGGGATATTGCAACTGTACAATATGGAAATTCAACACGGTATGGAGCCCTCGTAGTCGATACCTCAGAAGCCGTAGGGGGAGTGGTGATGATGCTGAAAGGTGCAAATGCCCATGAAGTGGTTGCCAACGTCGAAACCCGTATACAATCTATTCAAAAATCATTGCCAAAGGGAGTGATAATAGAACCCTTTCTTAACCGGTCCGATTTAGTAGGCCGTGCTATCGGGACAGTTTCAAGAAACCTTATTGAAGGGGCATTAATCGTTATCTTTATCCTGATATTGTTCCTTGGGAATATGCGGGCAGGTCTTATTGTAGCCTCGGTAATTCCACTTTCCATGCTGTTCGCCGTTTCTATGATGCAATTCTTCGGAGTATCCGGCAACCTGATGAGTCTGGGGGCTATAGATTTCGGGTTGATTGTGGATGGTGCGGTTATTATTGTGGAAAGTGTGGTGCATCGAATTTCAATGAGTAAACACCATCATCCGGGAGTTACACGTCTTTCGCAGCAACAAATGGATGAAACCGTGTTTGAATCGGCAAAGCGTATGATGAGTTCTGCTACCTTCGGACAAATTATTATCCTAATAGTATATGTTCCAATAATGGCTTTGGTTGGTATCGAAGGTAAAATGTTCCGTCCAATGGCACAGGTTGTATCATTTGCATTAATAGGTGCCACCATTCTTTCGTTGACCTATGTACCGATGGTTTCAACCTTGTTTTTAAGTAAAAACACGGAGCATAAACCCAATTTTTCAGATAAAATGATGAATTGGTTTCACAAAGCATTTAATCCGATCATCCATTTTGCTTTAAAACGCAAATTGCTTGTATCAGCTTCAGTCATTTCTATTTTTATAATAAGCCTGTTTGTTTTCAGCAATTTGGGAGGAGAGTTTATTCCCCAACTTGAAGAAGGTGACCTTGCGGCAGGAGTAATTACCTTGCAGGGTGGTTCGCTTACCAATACCATTGATCAGGTTCAAAAAGCAAATAAAATATTACTGGCAAAATTTCCTGAGATTAAACATGCTGTATGTAAAATAGGTGCAGGCGAAATACCAACCGATCCTACACCCATGGAAACAGGTGATTATATTATCACCCTGAAAGACAAGAGTGAATGGACGTCGGCAAAAACACGGGAAGAACTGATTGCAAAAATGGAAGAAGCATTAATTCCATTGGCAGGTGTTAAATTTGAGTTCCAACAGCCTATACAAATGCGCTTCAATGAATTACTTTCCGGATCGAAACAGGATATCGCAGTAAAAATATTTGGCGATGACCTGAATACTTTAGCCGAAAAAGCTGCAACTGTTGAGAAAATTATTCAGAAAGTTCAGGGTGTTGCAGATATTAATGTGGAAAAAGTGGCCGGGCTGGCACAGGTACAGGTGGAATATAAACGCGACAGGCTGGCACAGTATGGCCTATCGGTTGAAGAAGTAAACCGTGTGCTACGGGCTGCATTTGCAGGAAGCCAGGCAGGTGTGGTATTTGATGAAGAAAAGCGTTTCGGTCTCGTAGTTCGAATGGATAAAGATTATCGCCAAAGCATTGATGATGTGAAGAACCTTTCGGTAGCTTTACCGAATGGTGGACAGATACCATTTGAACAAATCGCGGATGTTGAAATAAAATCAGGGCCTGCACAGGTTTCACGCGAAAACACCAAACGCCGCATTACGATTGGATTTAACGTTCGAAACCGTGATGTTCAGACTGTAATTACCGAAGTAACCCGGCAAATTGACCAACAAGTCAAACTGCCGACCGGTTATTACATTTCTTATGGTGGCCAGTTCCAGAATCTGCAGGCTGCAAAAGCACGTTTGGCAGTTGCTGTACCCGTAGCGTTGTTGCTCATATTTGTGCTGTTATTTTTTACCTTTCATTCGGTAAAACAAACCTTGTTAATATATACAGCTGTACCGATGTCACTCATTGGTGGAATTTTTGCATTATGGATCAGGGGTATGAATTTCTCAATATCTGCAGGTGTTGGTTTTATTGCATTGTTCGGTATTGCAGTACTGAATGGCATAGTACTTATTTCCGAATTTAACCGGCTGGAAAAGGAAGGGGTCATTGATATTTACGAAAGAGTATCAAAGGGGCTTTATACACGCTTACGACCGGTAATTATGACTGCTGCTGTGGCTTCACTTGGATTCCTGCCTATGGCATTGTCTACTTCAGCAGGTGCGGAAGTTCAAAAACCTCTGGCAACAGTGGTAATCGGGGGATTAATTACAGCTACATTTCTGACATTAGTTGTTTTGCCAATCTTTTATATTTTCTTCTCAACATTTTCATTCAGATCAATATTTAAACGAAAACCGGTGAAAACATTGTCACTAATACTGTTACTTGTTATAGGGTTTTCGCATTTAAATTCTTTACATGCACAGCAGATCAAAACCATTGACATAAAACAAGCAGTACAAATGGCATTGGACAGTAATTTATCTGTTCGTTCGTCAGGATATTCTGTTGATGTTCAAAAATCCCTGAAACATGCTTCGTGGGATATTCCAAAGACAAGTATTGATGGACAATTCGGACAATTTAACTCGTATAGCAAAGACAACAGTTTCACTGTAACACAATCGTTTGCTTTTCCGACGGTTTATATCAATCAAAATAAACTGGCTAAAGCCCATATCAAAAGCAGTGAATGGCAGTTGAAAACGTCACAACTGGAAATTGCCACCCAGGTAAAACAACTGTATTGGCAATTAGCTTACCTGTATTCAAAACAAAAGCTGTTTGGATACCAGGATAGTTTGTATGTTGGTTTTCTCAGGGCTGCAGAACTCAGGTTAAAAACAGGCGAAACCAATCGACTTGAAATGATTTCAGCCCGTTCGCAAAGCTTCGAAATTAAAAATCAGTTAAGACAGATAAATGCTGACTTGATGATCTGTAACCAGAAGCTGCAGACTATATTAAATGTTGAAACAGCACTGTATCCAATTGATACTGTGTTACACCGGATTGATTATTTGCCTGCTGTCGACAATTCAGTATTAAAGGAAAATCCTTCAGTGGGTTATATTAATCAACAAATTGTAGTATCACAATTGGAAAAGAAACTTGAAAGTAGTCGTGTATTACCCGATTTAAGTATCGGCTATTTCAGCCAAACCATACGTGGTTCACAGGAAGTGAACGGAATACCTCGTACTTTTGGGAGCGGTGACCGTTTTACCGGTATTCAGGCTGGTATAGCTATTCCATTATGGTTTGCTCCTTATTCGGCAAAAACAAAGGCTTCAAAGTTTAAAGAGAAAGTGGCTCGAACTGATGCTGAGTATTATTCAAAATCACTTTCAGGAAACTATCGGACTCTAATACTTGAATTCGGCAAGAATAACAATAGCGTTGATTATTACGAAAAACAAGCAATTCCTGAAGCCGATTTGATTATTCAGCAGGCAACGAAAAGTTACAAAGCCGGAGCAATGGATTATCTGGAATACATTCTGAGTCTGAATCGTGCTTTGAGTATAAAGCAAAACTACCTGGATGCACTCAACAATTATAATCAAACCATTATTTCAATAGACTTTATTACAGGAAAAATATAGATTCCTAACCCCTAAAAGGAAACCGGATTACAATTAACTACTTGCTTTTTAATATTAAAATAAAAAACAACATTATGACAAAATATAAATTTAGATCTTCTATCATTTATTTAGCTTTTTTGGTTGCGATATCATCATGCACCGGTGGTAAAAAGCCGACCACGGAAGTTAAGGCTGTAGAAGTTATTCCAGAAAACATTGTAGAATTACGCGAAGACCAGATAAAACTTGCCAACATTGAAATGGGTACAATTGATTTGAAGTCGATGAGTGGAACGCTTAAAGTAAACGGAACCGTTTCAGTTGCACCGCAAAACCTGGCAACCGTTTGTATGCCTATGGGTGGATTTGTAAAAAGTACAAAACTAATGCCCGGCAACGTTGTTAGAAAAGGACAAACACTGGCTATTCTCGAGAATCAGGAATTTATTGATATCCAACAGAACTATCTTGAAGCAAAGAACAGGCTTGAACTTGCAAAAGCAGATTATGAACGTCAGAATGAACTGTTTAAAAGTGATATTTCTTCTCAAAAAAACATGCAACAGGTCGCTTCCAATTATAAGAGCCTGAAAGTTCAGGTGAAAGCATTGGAACAAAAGCTGTCACTCATTGGTATAAATCCTTTCAGGATGAACGAAGATAACATAAGCCGATCGGTAGCATTGGTTTCTCCTATATCTGGATATGTCAAGGCAGTTAATGTGAGTATTGGGAAATCGGTTTCGGGCTCCGATGTATTGTTCGAGATTGTAAACAGCGACAAACTGTTCCTTGAACTTACTTTATTTGAAAAGGATGCTGATAAAGTATCGAATGGTGAGAAAATCCGTTTTTTTATTAATAATGAAACCGAACAACATGAAGCTGTGATCAATCAAACAGGAAAGTCAATAAATAATGATAAGACCTACAAAGTTTATGCAAATGTTACAGGCCATTGTAAAAATATGCTGCCCGGAATGTATGTAAATGCTGTTATTCAAGCCAAAAGCAATAAGGTTACATCAGTGCCTTCAGAAGCCATAGTAAGTTTTGATGACAAAGATTATATTTTCGTATTCGAAAGAAACAAAGTAGAAAGTGGCAAACCTTTTACTGAGTACCGTATGATTGAGATACAAAAGGGGGTTTCAGATAATGGATTTACAGAAATAGCTCTACCGGAAAGTGTCAACTATAAAGTTACTAAAGTAGTTGTGAAAGGAGCTTACAACTTACTGTCAGCAAAGAAAAATGCAGGTGAAATGAGTTGCTAATCAAGACAAATATAAAAAAAGTATGAAAGAAATAAAAGCATTTGTGAAACCGTTCAAAGTAAATGATATTTTGAATCAATTGCTGCAGGCAGGTTTTCCCAATATAACTGTCTCAATGGCCGAAGGAACAGGAAATTTTAATAGTGAGGAGTCATCACTTTCAACCCACTTTTCAATAACAGACAGCAAAGTAGCTAAAATTGAAATTGTTTGCAATGATAATGAGGTTGAAAAGATTGCTGGCATTATTTCCTCAATGGGACGAACTGGTAATTCAGGTGATGGCATTATCTTTGTTTCCGAAATCGAAAAGGTTTACAGGGTGAAAACGGGTAAGTAATTAATAATTAAAAATTAATAATTAATAATTGCCAGGGATCTGAAATACAAGCTTTTGTCTGTTGACAAATATATCATTAAATATCTACGAATACTTATGGAGAATGGAACAGACTAATTTTTAATTTAGGACTGCCTGTTTAGTCAGGCAGTCTTTTATAATAATTAGTTCAATTAGTATTGATTTTTTCAGTGATACTGAAAATGAGAAAATAGAGCTAAAAATGAGAAAATATAAATTAAATAACCTTGATTGTGCTTCATGTGCTTCAAAAATAGAAAGTAGCCTGTCAAAACTGGATGAAGTAAAATTTGTATCAGTGAATTTTGCAAATGCCTCCATGACTATAGATACCGAAAATATTGAAAAGGTTATAGCTCTTATTCATAAACTTGAACCTGAAGTTGAAGTTGAAGAATATGAAAAGCAGCGTGCAATCGTCTCAACAGGTGAACTTGCAGAAAACAAAAGGACTATAATTAAAGCTATTGCCGGGTTAGTATTGCTGGTTATCGGATTGATATTCGAAAAAAAACTTCACGATACTCCATTTGAAATAGCCGAATATGCTGTATTTGTTACCGGCTACCTTATTGTAGGCTGGAAAGTGATAGCCTCTGCTGTGAAGAATATCATGAGAGGGCAGTTTTTCGACGAACAGTTTCTAATGGCAATAGCTACTCTTGGAGCCTTTGCCATTCATCAAATGCCCGAGGCCATGGCAGTAATGTTATTTTACGTGACGGGTGAATTGTTTCAGGATATTGCAGTAGGTCGTTCCAGAAAATCAATCAAAGCATTGCTTGAAATAAAGCCCGAATTTGCCAATTTAGTTGCAAATAGTATAACTACTAAGGTTTCACCGGAAAGCATTCGTGTTGACGATATAATCATTGTAAAGGCAGGAGAAAAAATCCCTCTCGATGGGGTAGTACTTGAAGGCACCTCATTTGTCGATACTTCGGCATTAACCGGCGAGAGCGTTCCACGGAGATTGAAAGAAAATGATATTGCTTTGTCCGGAACAATCAATCAAACCGGAATGCTGACAATAAGGGTCACTAAACTGTTTAGTGAATCGTCCGTATCAAAAATTCTTGAACTGGTCGAAAATGCTGCCTCTAAAAAGGCTGAAACCGAAAAGTTCATTACAACCTTTGCCAAATACTATACACCCCTGGTGGTTATCTTTGCCTTAATGCTGGCTGTTTTGCCACCACTTTTGTTTTACGGACAAACATTCGACCAATGGATCTACAGGGCTCTTGTAGTATTGGTTATTTCCTGTCCGTGCGCATTAGTTATAAGCATCCCGTTAGGATATTTCGGCGGTATCGGTAATGCGTCACGAAAAGGAATATTGGTGAAAGGCTCTAACTTCCTGGATGCATTAAACCAGGTGAAAACGGTGGTGTTTGATAAAACGGGAACCCTCACAAATGGAGTTTTTAAGGTCACTGAAACAGTAACTTCCAACGGTTATTCTAAAGTACAGATACTGGAATATGCAGCGTATGCTGAAGCCAACTCAAATCATCCTGTTGCTAAATCAATATTAGAAGCATTTGGCAAGGACATTGAAAAACAACGGATTAAAGAAGTTGAAGAAATATCAGGCCATGGCATTAAAGCCCTGATTGATAACAAAATAGTACTTGCCGGTAACGATAAGTTGTTGCATAAAGAAAACATCGTTCATCCGGTTTGTAATGTAGATGGAACTGTTGTACATGTTGCTATTGATACAGTTTATGCCGGATATATCATCATATCGGATACGCTGAAAGATGATGCCATTATGGCCATAGAAAAGCTAAAGGCAAAGAATATTCAACCTGTAATGCTTACCGGCGACAACCAGTTTGCAGCTGCTTCGTTTGCTAAAAAATTAAATATAGACAAATACTTCTATGAACTGCTCCCTGAAGATAAAGTAAGACATATCGAACGTTTAATGGCCGAGAGTATCGGGGGAAAAGTAGCTTTTGTGGGGGATGGAATAAATGATGCACCTGTAATTGCCCGTGCCGACATTGGGATAGCCATGGGAGCACTTGGTTCAGATGCGGCTATTGAAACTGCCGATGTAGTGCTTATGACAGATTCACCGTCTAAAGTTGTCGATGCCATAGATATTGCAAAAAGGACAAGAACTATTGTATGGCAGAATATCTATTTTGCGATGGGCGTTAAACTGATTTTCATTGTCCTGGGTATCTTTGGCATTGCTACCATGTGGGAAGCTGTTTTTGGAGATATGGGCGTGGCTTTAATTGCAATATTTAATTCTATCCGTATTCTAAAGAATTAATGCAGATTGTCATCAATTTAACGACAAAGGAATAATAATATTAAAACCTTTTATTTGCGAATAATTATCACCTATCTGACAAAATAAATTAATTCAATTAACTATTTTGCCTTTATTCGAAAATTTCACTAACTTTGTACATAAATAATATACCTCTCAATAAATCAACTCTTTACTAATTAGTCACATTTAAACAAATCAAAAATGAAAAAGAAACTTGCTATTTTATCGCTTATTGCTATTTTTATTTCTGTTAGTTCTATAAACGCTCAGACAAAAACAGTTACCAAAACTACCACAAAAACTGAAGTCAAAGCAGAAAAGAAAGCTGTAACAGCCACACCTGCTTGTTGTAAAGCAAAAACTGCTGAATGTTGTAAAGGTAAAACTGCAGCAGAAAAAGCCCAATGCATTGAAAAATGCAAGAAAGAAACTGCTAAAGCAGGAACAAAATCGTGCACTTCAAAAGATAAAGCATGCAAAGAAACAGCGAAAACTACTACTCAAAAGGTAGAAACGAAAAAAGCAGTTACACAAAAAATGTAAGATGATATTCATATCATTTAGAGCCCCGGGTAACCCCGGGGCTTTTTTGTATACTAAATTATTTGATTTACCTTTGTTAGGTCAACTAAAATTATCATAAGCTTATGTTTCAGACAAAAATTGAAATACCCGTATCGGATATTAAAATATCATTCAAGGATCATATCATGACTTTGGGATCTTGTTTTGCTGAAAATATTGGCAGGAAAATGGAGGATGTTTATTTTGATACTGACATTAATCCATTCGGAGTTTTATTTAATCCGGTGTCAATTAAAAACAGCATAGAATTATTACTTCAAAAAAAAACTTTTACAATTGATGATATTTTTGAATATAAATCTTTGTGGCAGAGTTTTTCGCACAGCAGTTTATTTACCGACACTACTTCCGAAGGATGTATTACGAAGATAAATTACAGATTAAATTCTGCAAGTGAATTTCTATTAAATACAAAAGTTATCCTGATTACCTTTGGTACTGCATGGGTTTTTGAAGAGAAAAAGAGTGGGAGGGTGGTTTCCAATTGCCATAAGCTTCCGGCAAGTGAATTTATAAGACGAAGACTGACAGTGAATGAAATTGTTGATGATTACAAAATCCTGATTCAAAAACTACAGGCGATATTTCCAGATCTACAGATTGTTTTTAGTGTGAGTCCTATTCGTCACTGGAAAGATGGCGCACACGAAAATAATATCAGTAAAAGCACATTGTTACTGGCTATAGATGAACTTCAAAAGGAAAATGAAAAAGTACATTACTTTCCTGCTTATGAAATACAGATGGATGAACTCCGTGATTATCGCTTCTATGCAGCTGACATGTTGCATCCTTCTGACGTAGCAATTGATTACATATGGAAACGCTTTTCGGATACTTATTTCACCAGTCAAACAGTAGAACTTAAAAAGAGATTGGAACAATTGAATGCAGATTTATCCCACAGGCCAATTCATCCTGATTCAGCAGAATACAAAAGCTTCCTGAAAAATGCAACTATGAGAAAAGAAGAATTGACAGCAGAATATCCATTTCTTTTAAACCGGATCTAACAAAGGAGAGCCTCTTCAAATGAATGAAGAGGCTCTCTAACGATTTATTAGACTATCAAACTATTATAAATCGGTAATTACTGTATGTTTTGGAACTAATGCCTTCATTAATCCCCATGCAATCAAATACGCGAAAGCGCATATTGTGAACATGATTCCATAAGACACGGACACGTTGGACGATATGAAATGACGGGCCTGATCTAACATTTTAGGATCAATTAAAACTTCCTTTATATTATCTATTTTGATATCCTCAAGTCTGATTGACTGGGTAGCTTTTACCAAACCGGCTCTACTTGCTTCCATAACACCTTTGATACGAAAATGATCTTCCAATCCACCGGCCAACAATTGCATCAATACACCACCTAATCCACCGGCAGCTGCACCGACACCGGTTACAGATCCTACAGCTTTTTTAGGGAACATATCCGATACGGTAGTAAACAAGTTTGCCGACCATGCCTGATGGGCTGCGCCACCAATACTGATAACTGCAATTGCAGCTACAATACCATAGGCCGATGCTACAAACTGAGTACTGAGTAATAACAGTGGTGCAAATGCAATGATCAATAAAGCTGTCATGCGAGCCCTGTAAGTTTGCCATCCTTTGTTCATAAACGACATTGGTATAGAACCACCATAAACTGAGCCTATAATGGCAATACCATACACAATAAAGGTTGATATCATTACTGTGTGTTTCGTTTCAACGGGATCCATGCCTACACAAAATTGTTGTTTGATATAGGTCGGTAACCAGAATAGCAGGAACCACCAGATACCATCAGTCATAAACTTTCCAGCCACAAAAGCCCAGGTTTGTTTGTAGGTAAGCATTTTATACCATGGAACTTTTTCTTTTACAACATCGGTTACTACTTCTGCTTCATCACCACTGTGGATATAGTCATACTCTTCCTGATTAATCTTTCCTTTTCCCAACATGATTTTTGGAGTATTGTACAATTTACTCCAGAAAAACAACCACATAAAACCTAACAGACCGGTGATGATAAATGCCATTTGCCATCCGTGAAAAATGCCAAAAAACAAACTGTTACCTTCACTTGGATTCCATGCTGCCAGAATAACAGGAATGATCAAAGCACAAATCATGGCACCGATATTTGAACCTGAATTGAAAATCCCGGTAGCTAAGGCTCGTTCTTTTTTAGGAAACCATTCTGCGACAGTTTTTATGGAAGCGGGAAAGTTGCCTGATTCACCTGCACCAAATACACCACGGGCAGCAATCTGTCCAAAAAGGCTTTTACCCATAAAAGCACTTGCAATTCCGGCAAATGACCAGATAACCAATGAGGCAGCTAGTCCTAACTTGGTACCTATTTTATCAATGATAAATCCGGCTAACAAAGTAAAACCAGCATAAAAGGCTGTAAATACAGAAGTTAAGATGGAAAAATCAGTCGCAGACCATCCAAAACCATCCGAAGAACAAAAATAATCTTTCAGATAACCAATTACATTGCGATCCATGTAATTAACGGTTGTTGAAAATAGTAGTAATCCTACTATAGTCCAACGATAATTCGTCATTTTTTCAACGGTTGATTTAGCCATAAATGAAGTATTTTAATAAGGATTATTTATAAGAAGTTTATTTACGTATTTTTTTTACTATTGTTAATGCATCGCTGCATAATTTGGTGATACCCGCCCAATCTTCTGCTTTAATCATTTCTGCCGGAAAAAGGTTCGATCCCATTCCTACACAAGTAACTCCTGCATCAAACCACGTTTTTAAATTTGCTTCTTCAGGTTTGACTCCGCCAGTAACCATTAAGTTCGACCAGGGCATAGGAGCTTTCAGGCCTTTTACAAACCCTGCACCCAGTACATCTCCGGGAAATACTTTGCAAAGATCACAACCCATTTCCTGTGCGAATCCAACTTCAGAAACTGTACCACATCCCGGTGCATATGGAATCAACCGGCGATTTGCCACTTTAGCCACTTCAGGATTGAATAGTGGTCCGACAATGAAGTTGGCCCCCAGTTGAATATATAACGCAGCTGTAGGAGCATCTACGATCGAACCGATACCCATAATCATTGCAGGACATTCTTTGGCTGCATATTTTACCAGTTCACCAAATACTTCATGTGCAAATTCACCACGGTTTGTAAATTCGAATGCACGCACACCACCTTCGTAACATGCTTTTACTATTTTTTTCGACACTTCAATATCACTACTGTAAAATACCGGAACAATACCGGTCTCTTTCATTGCTGTGAGAACCTGAATCTTATTAAATTTCATATATTTTGATTTACTATTTATCTATTTACAATTTACTATTTTGAAAACCGGGTCTGTTTATTGTTTAAGACGTGGCTCCTTATACTTTATATTCATTATTTACATCTGTTATTTTTTTATCCTCTTCTATTTGTATAATTCTAAAAAATCCATCTTTAATTGTAATATAGAATGAAAAAATGAGGATCAAAAAATAGTAGATAGTAAATGAAAAAATGGTAAATTGAATTATCTTACTACCCTACCTGATCCGTCACCACCCATAAGTCCTTCAACTTCAGCAACAGTTGCCAAATTGTAGTCGCCATAAATGGTATGTTTCAGACACGAAGCAGCTACCGCAAATTCCAATGCTTTTTGGTCATTACCTGTATAGGTCAATAAGCCGTAAATCAATCCACCCATGAAAGAGTCGCCACCACCTACGCGATCAACAATGTGTGTTATATCATAACGTTTGGATTGGTATAATGTACCCGCACTGTATAAAACTCCACCCCATGTGTTGTGATTGGCATTAATTGAGCCACGCAGAGTAATGATTACTTTCTTGGCTCGGGGAAATTTGGTCATCATTTGAGTACATACAGATTCAAATTCAGCAGCATTTACTTCGCCACCAGTATGGGCAACATCAAATCCTTCAGGTTTAATTCCAAATACTTTTTCAGCATCTTCTTCATTTCCTAAGATGATATCACAACCTGCAACCAATTCCGGCATCACTTCTGAAGCTGATTTACCGTATTTCCATAAGTTTTTGCGATAATTTAAGTCGGTAGAAACAGTTATACCCATTTCATTTGCTATATTTATAGCTTCCAGGCATGCATCAGCTGCACCTTGTGATAGGGCAGGGGTAATGCCGGTCCAATGAAACCAATCAGCACCTTTCAATACTTCCCTCCAGTTTACCATTCCTGGTTTGATATCAGCGATAGATGAATTTGCACGGTCGTACACTACTTTGCTGGCACGTGCTACTGCACCTGTTTCCAGAAAATAAATCCCAACACGTTCTCCACCCCGTAATATTTCCCTGGTTCCAACACTGTATTTACGCAAATTCATGATACATGAATCGGCTATATCGTTTTTTGGTAAACGGGTTACAAACTCTGTATCCATGCCGTAGTTTGCAAGTGATACGGCTACATTTGCCTCGCCACCTCCAAAGGTAGCATTAAATTGTGTAGACTGACTGAAACGTTCGAAACCGGGTGTGGCCAAACGAAGCATAATCTCTCCAAAAGTTACAATCTTTTTACTCATTGTTTTCTTTGTTTTGTGCTAAATAATTTATTCTATTAATTGGTCGACCAAAAGTACATCTTTTTTTTGTATTCCAACTGATAAATTACCTGATTTGTATCTTTATCGTTCAATTAATGACAGATATAAAGACAAAATGAATATATATTAAAAATTAAAAAACGATTTTGCATTGTTGTAGCTGATATTTTCAACCATTTTTCCAATAAATTCCATTTCCTCATGAGGCAATAAGCCGTTTTCAACATCGTTTCCAATCAAATTACAAAGTGTACGACGGAAATACTCATGACGTGGGTAGGACAGGAAGCTGCGTGAATCGGTGAGCATTCCTACAAAGCGACTCAGAAGACCAAGCACTGAAAGCGAATTCATCTGTTTTTCCATGCCATCTTTCTGATCCAGGAACCACCATCCTGAACCAAACTGGATTTTACCGGCCACTGTACCATCCTGAAAATTACCAATCATGGTAGCAATCATTTCATTGTCTGCCGGATTTAAATTATAAAGAATTGTTTTAGTAAGCTTATTTTGTGAATCCAACCGGTTTAAGAATTTTGCCAATGCCTTTGCTGTATTAAAAGTGCCAATTGAGTCAAATCCGGTATCAGGACCTAATTGATTGAATAATCTGGTATTGTTGTTGCGGATTGTTCCATAATGGAATTGCTGTGTCCATCCCTTTTCCCAGTCCATCTCTGCAAATATAACCATCATGGCTGATTTGAATTTCAGAACTTCAGAATGAATCAATTCTTGTCCGCCAAATACTTTATTGAAAATAGCTTTTATTTCAGCATCCGTATAATCTTCTGCATAAAACTCTTCAATCCCATGGTCAGAAAGTTTACAACCTACCTCAGCAAAGAAATCCTGACGTTTGCGTAACGCTAGAATCAGTTCGTCGAAAGTAGAAATGCTAACTCCTGCTACTTTAGCAAGTTGTTCCACATACCCGCGGAAATTAGCAGAATTTTCAACTGCCATTGCTTTATCAGGTCTCCATGTTGGAAGCATTTTTATTTCAAAGCCATCTTTCTTTGTTTTAATATGGTGTTCCAGTGTATCGATCGGATCATCTGTAGTGCAAACCACTTCCACTTTATATTTACGCATTAAATTACGGGCTGAATACTCAGGTGTTTGTAACTTGGCGGTACATTCATCATATATTTCACGGGCTGTTGCAGGTGAAAGAAGTTTGTCTATGCCAAATGCCGTCTTAAGTTCAAGGTGAGTCCAGTGGTAAAGGGGGTTACGCATGGTATTAGGCACTGTTTCTGCCCATTTTTCAAACTTCTCCCAATCTGTTGTATCTTTCCCTGTACAGAATTTTTCATCAATACCATTGGTACGCATAGCACGCCATTTGTAATGATCGCCACCTAACCAGGCTTCAGTAAGTGTTTTAAATTGATGATCATTGGCAACCATGGAAGGAATTAAATGGCAGTGGTAGTCAATAATTGGCATTTTGGATGCGTGTTCGTGATACAGTTTTTTTGCTGTTTCGGTTTGTAAAAGAAAATTTTCATCTAAGAAGTTTTTCATGATACTATATTTTTAGTTTTTAATTTTTCTGATTATTTATTTAACACTAATCTTATTTCCAAATCATCTAAATCAAGCCATGAATTACTCAAAGCCGAATAGAATTGTTGGCATTTTAGTCAAAACATTGCTATTTAAAGATACGTTTTGCCAAACTTAAATGGAATAAAAAAGCGAACAGTACAACAAATATTTGTAAATCAGCTACATGCATAATAGTTATAACCGAAAATTGCTTTCCGTGTTCGCCCACGAAGATACAAATAATTTTATATTTACGAAATATATGAGGTTTTTATTCGAAATTATTACTCTGTGTGCGAACACAGGATGATAATAATATATGAAAATTGCAAATACGCGTGATGTCCGAAAGTCATATGCGATTTGCAAAAGGATTGAAATAACAGCTGCCCGAAAGCAGTAAACGGTCAGTTTTATAAAAACGGAAAAGACAAAAGTTTTATTCTATTAAAATAAAAAATATGTCAGTATTATTAAATGGTATGTGAAATTTTATTTGCTGTAGCAGGATTGCAATACTTTTTCGGCATATCTTTCACCTAAAATCAACTGACTTGCTGCATCAAAATGTGGATCGGTTGTATTTATAAGAGGAGTTAAACCGTCGGCTGATACCCATGAACTGCCGGGTATTTTTGTGGAAATGGTTCTTATCATGGCATTAAAAGGCAATGATTCTTTACGCCAATAAGCCAATTCACCGGCTACAAAGAATACCTTGGGGTATCCCAGATCTGTGCGGAAATTTTCTACCATATTGGATAGCTTATTCATATATGTTTCTGATTGTCCGCTGTCACTTTCACCCTGATGCCATAAAATAGCTTTAAGTGTCCCCCATTTCAAAGCGGCTTTCATTCGATTTACCGATTTCTCGTAATACCGGTCATCATTTCCTTTTTCCCAGGAATTTATGGAACTTCCACCACGGGCATTGACAATCAAACCAATCTGGATTCCTGTTTCAGCGACTATCTTTTTACTGAATTCATATCCCGGCCCTATTTGTTGCATCTTTAATCCTTTCCGGATATTGGAATACTTATTGAGGGGGTTTATAGCCGGCTCCATAGAGTTGTTTGTAGTCAATAAATAGACGTTGCTCAACGTATCCAGGTAATCAGAAGACAGCGTACCTCTGCCTGCCATATTCGATTGGCCGATAAGTAGAAATAAATCAAGTTTCGGTAAAACAGTGAATAAAACTTTATAGGTTTCTGTTATTTCCTTATCCTTTGAACTTACCAGTATCCTTGCTGTTCTTTGGTTCTCTGATCCAAGTACATTCCTTGCCGGGAATACCCGGACAATGTCTCCCGAATGTACCGGTATCGCTGAAACAGCTGGCGATTTGACAGTTGAATAAGGCAAATTAATATGGAATGTATTCTGGTCTTTATTAAAATTATCAATGGAGTCACCATTGACTAAAATAGCCTTCAATGTGGTATTTAAAACCTGATGATTAAATGATTGGTTTTGTCCTTTCCCAGAGAGTGATGCAATTATGCAAATAATTGCAATCAGCATAATTCGTTTTAAACTCAACCTGTTAGTTTTCATATGTTCTCAATGTTGTTTACACCCGCAAAAATACAAATACCCTTTAACAAATACAAACTATAATGTAAATAATCACACCAATGGCAATTAAACTAATCTTTCATGGCATGATCTTTAGGTATATTTACTCCGTTCCAGGCCTTTTTATTGGTCCATTCGGCATAATTCCCTGTCCAGAATTCATCCGTTTCAGGCAACCCTAACGGCAGAAAAGCAGCAGCACACATATACAGGCTTCCGGTGGAAATATACGATTCAGCCATATCGGGTTGATGCCCGCAAAAGCCAAGGGTAAGCCACCCATTCCGGTCGAAAGTCCCCTGTGCGTTAATTTGCCTTTCTATAACTACCGAAAGGGCACTCCTGACCTGGGACGGCTGAATATACCCAGGTAATTTTTGATGCAAAGCAACATATGACAATACCTGAAAGATTCCAAATCGATAGGTTAACGATCGTCCGATAGCCGGATACGTCCCTTCCGGCGAAATCATTCTTTCCAGTTCAACAGCATAACGTATACAACGCTTCAATTCCCGGTTATAAATAACAGAATCAGTCGTATCTTTGTTTTTTAATACTGTCAGCACATCCATCATCATTGGATGTATGACAATACTATTATAATAGTCAATATGCAGGTCCTTCCCATCCCCGTACCAACCATCCCCCTTATACCATTGGTCCATGCGGGTCAGGGCGTAGTTGATAGTCTCCCTGTGACATTCACCGGTAAAACGGAGTATTGCAGCTTCAATGGTTGCGGAGAAAAGGAGCCAGTTGCTTTCATTCGGTTTAAATGTATGTGTCGATTTCAATGCTTCGACAAACCTGTATTGGGTAGTTTTATCAAGCTTATCCCAGATTTGGGTAGGTGCCCTGAGTAACCCTTGTGCCAGAAATGCAGCATCGACCAATGCCTGGGCATTGGTCGTGAAATTTAAGCAGTCGGGTGATTGAGGATCAACAGCATTATGCAAGCCTTTCAATGTTAATTCAATGAAATATTTCCTCAATTGTCCTTCTTTTGTATTATCAGGACCCAGCTCAAGCCAGGGTGATATTCCGTAAAGCACGCGTCCGACTGCTTCAAGGTGGGTTACAGCTTCCCGGTTCCTCCCTTTTGCTTCTTCAATGACTTCGACGGGCATGTTTTGACGAAGGGTGTTTTGACTCAGATTCACTAATACCGGTTCTGCTATTTTCGTCAGGGCATTTATCCATAATGTACGCTCTTCGCCTCCGGTACGTTGTCCTGCAGCAGTTCCAGGGCTTAATACAATCAGACTTAATCCCAGAATAACGATTTTTAATTGTTTCATATTTATTTATTTGTACTTCTTACAAAAATGGTATATCCTGTTGAAACAGATTTATCACTCTTTTTATTTCAGCAAAATACGGTTTTTCTTATCAATAATCCTGTCAATTTTGTACGGATTCATTTATTCTCCGGATAATCTTATAAGATATAATCAATAATTATCGATAAGGAATTCTAATAAACTGGTTGATACTCCATTACAAAAATGAAGTTATAACAATACTGACTAAAAGTTATTTCGATAGCATTTAGTTTCTCTGAATGGTTTTGGATGATATTATATAATTTATGGACTATTGTTATAGAGATTAAATTTTAATACCTGTATTTTTGTACCTTCTCATAGAATATTAGCCGAATGCATCTGAGCAGGTATCTCATTTATATTTGGAGGAACAAACATAATCAAAATTAGTGTATGAAAAATACTGTTTTAGTTTTCTTATTATTCTTATTCGTAAATATTGCCATGATGGCTAACAATCCCAGAGGGGTTATCTCTATTAATGAGTC
>Ga0302288_1001077_pt1 | contig 18836 bp, 16 predicted proteins | sample III_Fen_N1_1_FD_194549 | JGI IMG/M metagenome (GOLD analysis project Ga0302288, IMG submission 194549) | Peat permafrost microbial communities from Stordalen Mire near Abisko, Sweden - III_Fen_N1_1 | ecosystem: Environmental > Terrestrial > Soil > Wetlands > Permafrost | place: Sweden: Abisko...
AGAATATATGCGTCAATTAAGTATTGAAGATTTAATTGATCTTTATGGAACTAATAGTACAATAGCAAAAACTAATTATGCTCGTTTTTATAACTGGCAATTACCATTTACAACCGAAAATTCGAAGCAAGCAATTTTGTTATTTAATGGAGAAGTATATAATGGTTTAAATGCTAAAAGTCTCAGTCTCGATGATTTTTCATATTTACAAAATCATTTAAGAATTTTATCGGGATTATATGGTGTTTTGCGTCCATTGGATTTGATGCAAGCATATCGTTTAGAAATTGGTTCAAAGTTTGAACCTCTCGATTACAATAATTTATACGACTATTGGGGAGACATCATAACTTTAAAGCTAAACGAGGTTTTAAAGCAAAATAAGGAACAGAAAATCTTAGTTAATTTGGCTTCGGGCGAATATTTTAAATCGGTAAATAAGAAACTACTTAATGCAAAAATATTGGATGTCGAATTTTCTGAGATATCGGGAGGCAAACCTAAAACCATTGTTGTTTATACAAAAAAAGCACGTGGTTTAATGGCTCGATATATTATACAAAATAGAATAGAAGATCCCGAGAAACTGAAAAATTTTGATTCGGAGGGTTATTGGTTTAATGCAGAAATGTCGACAAAAGAAAAGTTTGTGTTTGTTAGATAATCAATTAAAAAGTCTTTTAATTTGTGTGTTAGTTAAAATATAAACATACGATATTCCTTCCTTTTTACAGAACGATTGAACTGTTTTCAATTTATCGCCAAAGCCAACAATTGCAAGATCATTTACACGTCCATCGAGATGACCAGAACCAATTTTAAGCATGGCCATTTGTTTATTTGTATATTTATATATATCTAAAATTGTGGATACTAACATCTCATTTCTTTCATTTAAGATAACTTTATAAGCTTCACAGAACTGTTTATTCCAAATAGCACGAAATTTCATTATTTCGTTTGGGTTTTCATTTTTCAACTTATCCGAAATAATACGATACATTTTTGCTGTATCGAGATTCATATAATATTGAATAGGAAATGTATTGTAATTATTATGTATATAAGAATTAAATGAATATAAAAATTTATCGGTATTAATAGGAAATTTAGTTGAATCATTTATTGCAAAAAACTCTAACATAGTCTGAATTTTTTTTAAGCTATCGCATCTTTGATTATAAATGGAAAAATTTTCAAAACCATATACAATTGCATTATGCAATGAATCAAATTTGAGAGTCATTTTCTTTTCAATATCCTTGCATATTTCAGCTTTGGTCATTTTCGTAGGAATATGAGAATCAATTTCGCGAATTGGAAAACCTTCTTCAATTAACAAATCGAAACCATAATTATATAAACTATCTTGAACATTATAAATTTCTTCTTGTACTTTTGTTACCAATTTATTCTCTTTTTCAGTAAATTGTGAACTATGGATTTGTCCAATTAAAACTACTATCTTATCAGTATTTGCCCAATATGAATCTAAAATACTTGCATTATTTTTATAATGTGAAGAATCTACAATTCGATTGAAAACTTCTTTTATTTCGTCCTTTGTTCGAAGCTTTGTATTGAATTGAGTTACCAATTCTGATAATTTATAATGTAATAGATTTAAGGTTTTATTTATTCTTTCATTATAAGAACAGTTTGGCAATAAACTATATTTTAAATGGATTTTTAGGGTAGCATATTCCTCATTGTAGAAATAGATTTTTTGTGGATTTTGTTTCCATTTCGTTAAATCCTTACAAACTATATTTCTTATTTCAGGAACAGAATCGAGATATGAATAAACACTATCAACAATATTTGAAGTATTTGTTTCTTGAGAAAATACAACTGAAGCATTTAGCACAATTACAACATGAATGAGAAGTAATTTATATATTGTTTTCATTAAGTTATTGCTAATTGTTGAGTTTTGTTAATTATTTTATCTACAATATTACTAGTATTTTAGACAAAAAAGAAACTGTATAGAGGATATTTTGTTTTTATTAAAAACTATTACAAAGCATTGTATATAGTTTGGTGGATTGATTGACGTAAAGATATTTTATTGATTTTTGTATTTTCAGCGTCTGGATTTACACGATTAGAAAGGAAGATATATAAAATTTGATTATCTGGATCCATCCAAACAATTGTACCAGTAAAACCAGTATGACCATAGCTTGAAGGAGGAACACAATAACAAACTGGTCCAACGGTATGATGTATTCCAGGTTTATCGAACGATATTCCACGATGATTATATGGATAAAATGGGCAAGAAGTAAACTTGGTTAAAATGCTATCGCTCAAATAACGTTCACCACCATAAACACCTTTATTCATATACATTTGAAGTAATTTTGCAAGATCATTTGCTGTTGTAAAAATTCCTGCGTGTCCAGCAACACCACCAAGCATTGCAGCTCCAGGATCGTGAACTGTTCCTTGTAGTAATTGTTTACGGAAAACGACATCGTTTTCTGTTGGAACAATCTGGTCTTTTGGAAAACGTTGGAGTGGGAGAAAGCCCGTTGTATATGCTCCCAAAGGACGATAAAACGCACGTTGTACATATTCATCAAGTCGTAATTTTGTACGATCTTCAATTATTCTTTGCATGAAATAATAACCTAAATCGCTATAGTTATATTCCTTTTTAGAAGAAACCGATGAGCGTTTAATTTTATTGAAAAGAGAGTCTTTCCATATTTTATCGATATATAATCCCTTTGCAACTTCAAAACAATGTACAGAATCGCAAGTGTTTGTTAGGGCTTTTTTATTGAATGAAAAAGCAGTATCGAGCCATACACCAGCTACACCCGAATACTTGCTATATCTTTTACTTTTTTTAGAACTCCATACAGCCGATTTTGTAGAATCATATCCATCAATTAAAGATAGATAAAAAGGGATCCAAGGTTTTAATCCTGCTTGATGAGTAAGTATATCAATAATGCGAAGATTTTCTTTGTTAGACGAGTCTAATTCTGGTAAATAAACGCATAAAGGATCCATCACATTAAAGAGTTTTTGATCGCTCAATTTCATTAATGATGGAGCTGATGCAGCTATTTTTGTTATCGATGCAATGTCATATAAATCAGTATCTTGAACAGCCTGTTTGAAATCATAGGTATATGTTCCATAAGACTTTTGAAATACAATAGTATTGCGACGTGCAATTAGTACTTGACAGCCGGGAGTTGCATATTCGCAAATGGCATTATCCATCAATTCGTCAATGCATTTAAGCGTATCGGAATTTAATCCTACATCTTCGGGAATTGAATATTTCAATCGGGTAGCTTTGTCCCATTGTTCACCTTGACCTTCGGTACATTTACCTGGAAAAGAAACGGGTAATTTAGCATTTACTTTTATTCCAGCAAAGATGGCTTGTGCAGCATAATCCATTGCTAAATCATTGTCTTCGTAAGCAATTACGATTCCTTTATATTCGTCAACATGTTGAATATATTCAAGGCTATAAGGACTTCCATCAATGCACAAAATCAAGTTCTTAGCTTTTACTAATTCACCTAATAGTTTAGTGGTTTGGCTCGATATACCAAAGTGTTTTGGAGCACTTATACTCGTTTTGGTAATATGAACAATTACCAAATTATAATCTTTTAATTTGGTTAATAAAGGTTCAACAGAACTATCGGTTTTTGCAATATTAAAATGCTTTACTTTAGTGTAAGACGATAAACGTTTTTGAAACATATTCAATTTAGGTTCACCAATTACTAATGATGCTATGTTTAAAGTATCGAGACGTTTAAGCGGGATAATGTTGTTTTTCTTTTTTAAAACAGTAATAGAAGCTTCAATCAAACGACGTTGTAAAAGAAGAGCATCTTTGGTATGTAAATCTTCGTATATACTATCCATTTTAATTGGCTTCCAAGAATCGAGATTCATCCATTTCTTTGCCATTAAAATCTTGCGACAATGAGCAAAAACTTCGTTACTATCGATGTCGCCTTTTGCCATTCCTTCTTTAATTTTATCGATAGCTATTTGCACATTTTCAGAGAATAAAAGAACATCGTTTCCAGCTTTTAAGGCTCTATATTCAATATCACCCGGTTTAGCACTTTTTGTAACACCTTTCATGTTTAGTGCATCGGTGAATATCAAGCCTTTAAATCCCATTTCTTCACGCAATAGATTAGTGATAATTGCAGATGAAAGGGTAGACGGCGTATTTTTATTTTTTTCGAGAGCAGGTACTTGAAGGTGTGCTACCATTATTCCCGACAATCCGTTTGCAATCAGTTGTTTAAATGGATATAATTCAAGACTATCAAGACGTTTTCTTGATTCATTAATTACTGGTAATGCAAAATGCGAATCAGCATCAGTATCGCCATGTCCAGGGAAGTGTTTTCCGGTAGTTAAAACGTTTTCATACTGCATACCTTTCATATATGCTGAACCTTTTTTTGCAACTTTCAATCGATTTTCACCGAACGAACGAACACCAATTACGGGGTTTTTAGGATTGTTATTAATGTCGATATCTGGAGCAAAATTGATGGTAATTCCAATGCGTTTACACTGACGAGCAACTTCACGTCCCATTTCAAAAATAAGTGAATCGTTTTTAATTGCTCCAAGAGTCATTTGTTTTGGGAAACTAATGGTACTGTCTAGTCGCATTGCAAGTCCCCATTCTCCATCAATAGAAATCATCAAAGGAGTTTTGCTAATACTTTGGTAGTAATTCGTCAGTTTCGCTTCACGAACAGGACCACCTTGCATAAAAATCAATCCACCAATTTTATACTGCTGAATTAGTTTAGTGATTTCTTTTACATGATTGCTATCGCGATTTGAATATGCTGCAACCATAAATAATTGAGCAATTTTTTGGTCAGTCGACAATGAGTTGTAAACCGAATCAACCCAATGTGTTTCGACAGAAAGGAATTCGGGATCTCCAGGATTTTTGACCTCTGGCGATGTAAACGAGAATGCAATTCCCGTTAAAAGGCTGATTATTGTTAATTTTAGTATTCTATTCATTTTTAATGTTTTATTAGGTATTTGTTTTAATTATATGGTGACAAGGGGCAACCACGAGGGTTGCCCCAACAGGTTGCCGCTACAGGTTTTCCATCAATTCTTTATATAAATCAATCATTGAAATAATGTCTGCTTTATGAACTGTTTCGTTTGGTGAATGAACATTATCTTCGGCTGCACCTACAAAACACCAATCGATAGGTAAACTACTTTTTTGAATCATAGCTCCATCACTTCCACCGCTTGCTTCTACTTCTATTTGATATGGAATTCCACTTCGTTTCGCAATTTCGATGATTTTATTTACATATAGTCGACGAGGAATACTCGAATCGCGTAGACTTATTGCTACACCTTTTCCATGTTCTACACCTTCTGTAACCCAAGTAATATCAGCAATTAAAGCCTGACGAACTTTGAATTTATCCCAAAGAAATCCAGCAAGTTTTTGAGCATTTCCACCGCCATGTTCTTCGTTACAAGTAAAAACAATTGCACCATTTTCGAGTGTTTCAGCAACTTTTAATGAAGCATAAATTCCTAAACGATTATCGAGATAGCATGATGTTACAAATTGATTTGTTTCTCTAAAATCCATTTTATAACGAAGGCTCGTTCCTCGTTCAATTTCTCGACTAGCTATATATTTTAAAACAGCATCAGTATTTTCATCTAGTTGACTAACGCATTCAATTTCACCAATTGAATCTTCGCCAACTAAAGCAATATTAGACTCATATAAAGAACCACCAATTTTTATTATTTCACCATTGTATTTTACGGTGTATCCGATATTATCCATGTGAGCATAAATTGCTGTTCGTGGACGACCGAAAACCAGTAGCAAAGAATCTTGAAATTCGCCACCATGATATATTTCAGGTTGCGAAAACCAATCGGCTTTATGATCATTTATGTATTGCAACAAAAAATCTTTCACCCTAAACTCTTCGCCCGATGGTGAATGAATATTGCATAATTGTTTTAATAATTCCATTTATATTCTAATTATAATGTTTTTATTAAGAATGTAAAACTGTTTTAACATCATCAATCTTTTGTAATGATTTAATAACATGTTCTTCATTCATTTTCCTTATTCTAAAACCTATTGAGCAAGCATTTTCATATGTTTGTGAAATAATTTTTGCCGATTTGTCTTTCAAAATTTTCATAACTTCATTCATTGCTTCAAAGGGAAACGTAACGGTATGTTCGGCTTCAACTTGAACTTCAACGATTTTTGCATTCGCTAATGCATCGGCAGTTGCTTCTTTATATGCTTGGATTAAACCACTTACACCCAGCAAGGTTCCTCCAAAATAACGAACAACAATAACTGCAACATTGCTTAAACATTTCGATTGTAACTGACCTAAAATTGGCTTTCCAGCCGAATTTGATGGTTCGCCATCATCATTTGCACGCCAAAGTTCACCATCTTTTCCCAAACGGTAAGCCCAACAATGATGACGAGCAGAATGATGGTCTTTTCTCAAAACATCGAGATAGGCTTTCACCTCATCTTCAGTCGAAACAGGATATGCAAAAGCTAAAAACTTGCTTCCTTTGTCTTTAAAAATACCTTCGGCAGGTGCTTCAATGGTCAGATATGTATCGTCAGTTAAACCCAATTTTTGTCAAAATGTGTTTCTAGCAAAAATAGAGTATTTGAAAAGCTTATTAAACCTTAAAAAGTAAAAGTTATGAATAAAATATTAAGATAATATTTAATGGGCTAATGTGAGAATGGGTTAATGTGGAAATGAAAAAATGTGCTTATATGCTAATGATATAAATGGGAATGCATGCGTTTAATTGTATTTGATACCTACTTATATATAGTATAGTAGAGACGAATAAAGAGATTTTTGCAATTTTGTACCTATTATTTTATGTAATATATCATTTAGGAGTTTATTGAAGATATTTGTATTTCAATGACTTTCATATAAAAACAGTATAAAAATTAACTACTAACAATGAATTGTTTAAAAATATTTCGTTTTTAATAGCGATATAATGAGGATTATTTAAATAAATAGTTACTTTTGTCGATTCAGTTTAGTACGTATTTTTTAAGTAAAAAATTAATATTTTAAGCATGGCAATTAAAGATATCCCAACATTAAAAATTGGAAATCTAGAAATAAATCCACCAATTATCCAAGGGGGAATGGGTGTGAGAGTTTCACGTGCAGGATTAGCTGCTGCTGTAGCCAATGAAGGTTGCGCTGGAGTTATTGCAAGTGTAGGTTTAGGCGATTATGAAAATAATCCTGCTTCGAAATTCGTAGAAGTTAATAACGATGCACTTCGTGCTGAGATAGCAATCGCAAGATCACAATCAAAAGGTATTATTGGTTGTAACGTAATGGTAGTTTTATCGAACTACGAAGATATGTTACAAGTTTGTGCTGAAGAAAATGTTGATTTAGTTATATCTGGTTCAGGTTTACCACTTGATTTACCTAAATTCTTTGTTGGAAAAGACACAAAACTTATTCCAATTGTTTCATCGGCTCGTGCATTAAATATTATTTGCCGTAAATGGAAACAAAACTTTAATAGAATGCCTGATGCAGTTATTGTAGAAGGTCCAATGGCTGGTGGTCACATGGGGTATTCTTATGATGATGTAACAAACAACAAAACATTAACTCTTGAAGAAATTGTTGTTGAAGTTGTTGCATATGCAAACGCTTTAGAAACTCCAATTCCTGTTATTGCAGCTGGTGGAGTATTTGATGGTGCTGATATTGTTAGATTCTTGAAGTTAGGTGCATCGGGTGTTCAAATGGCAACTCGTTTTGTTTGTACTGACGAATGTGATGTTGACATCAAATTTAAACAAGCATATCTTGATGCAAAAGAAGGCGATATAACTATTATCAATAGTCCAGTAGGATTACCTGGTAGAGTTTTGAAAAACGATTTTGTTGATAGAGTTAAAAACGGAGAAACAGTTCCATTTAAATGTCGTTTCCGTTGCTTACGTTCATGCGATCCTAAAACAGTTCCTTACTGTATTGCAAAAGTTCTTGGCGATGCATCGAGAGGAAATATGGAAAATGCATTTGTATTTGCAGGATCAAACGCTTACCGTTGTACAGAAATTGTTCCTGTTAAAACATTGGTAAATCAATTGAAAGAAGAAATAATAGCTAATTTATAAGCCATTATTTAAAACATATAAAAAAAGCAGATCGGATTATTTCGGGTCTGCTTTTTTGTTATATTTGCGTCAACATAAGTTCTTTTACAATATTTCAAACTTAAGGTGCCCGAATGTTCGGGAGTAATAGGGAACCGTGTGAAAATCACGGACTGTCACGCAACTGTAAGTATCGAAAATGTTTTTATCGCAAGATGTCCACTGTTTGCTTTTTGCAAATGGGAAGGACGATAAAAATGATACAAGTCAGGAGACCTGCCTTCAGTTTTTATTTCGAAGCTTTCGTGTGAAAAGCAATGAATTCCTGTACTATCATTTCTGGTATTCTCTTTTTCTGTTAGCTTCATATACTTAATTACAATTTTAAATTATGAAGTATCTAATAATTTCTTTACTGTGTTTTTTATTTTCGATAATTGGATTCACTCAAACAGTTAATCGAATTGTTTCGCTTGCACCATCATTGACGATGAATGTGTATTATCTTGAATCGAAACAAAAATTGGTTGGTTGTACTAGTTATTGCGAAATAGCTAAACCCGATAAAAAAGAAATTATAGGTTCAATTGTTACCGTAAATATCGAAAAAATAGTAAGCCTTAAACCCGATTTAGTTATTGCAACTTCAATTACAAAACCTGCAGTAATTGACAAACTTCGCAAAATGGGAATTCGGGTTGAAGTATTTTCATCGCCCAAAAACTTTGAAGCAATTTGCGAGGAATTTTTACATCTTGGAACATTAATTGGAAAAACAGAAAAAGCTAAAGCTGTTATTGCCGAATCGAAAGCAAAAGTTGAAAAGATTAAAGCTTCGCACAAGACGGCTAAAAAAAGCAAGGTGTTTTTTCAAATAGGTGCCGATCCAATATTTTCGGTTCTATCAAATACATTTATGAACGATTATATCTTGTATTGTGGAGGAGTAAATATTGCTGCCGATTTGAAATCGGGGAGCATTGGTCGCGAGAGTGTTTTGCAACGAAATCCAGATGTTATTTTCATAATTACGATGGGAATTACTGGCGATGAAGAAAAAAAAATATGGTTAAATTATCCCGAATTAACAGCAACGAAAAAGAAACAAATTTTTATAATTGACTCAAATTTAGCTTGTACGCCAACTCCCGTTTCATTTGTACAAACATTAGAAATTGTAAATAAACTTCTAAGCTCACAAAAATGAGTGGATTGATTCACATATACACAGGTACTGGCAAAGGGAAAACCACTGCTGCTGTTGGATTGGCTGTAAGAGCATTGGGTGCAGGATTGAAAGTTTGCTATTCGTCGTTTCATAAAAATCCCGACAAATACGGCTATCACGAAATTAAGAACCTAGAAAAACTTGGTGCAAAGATTTTGATTTTTGCAAAGGGACATCCTCATCTTGATAAAAGTTTGGACGAAAATGTAATAAAACAAGATACAGTTACAGGAATTACTGAACTAACCAAACTTCTGGCAAACGAACATTTCGACTTATTAATAATGGATGAAATTTTAATATCCGTTCGTGATTCTTATCTTTGTGAGAATGATTTACTCGATTTTGTAAAGGATAAACCTTTGAATTTGGAACTTGTTTTAACTGGTCGTGGTGCTACAGATGCATTGATTGAATGTGCCGATTATGTTAGTGAAATCCAAAAAATTAAACATCCATATGATAATGGGATTACTAGTAGGAAAGGTATAGAGTTTTAATATGAGCATGAAACACAAACATATCCGATGGTTTATTTCCATTATTGTATTGCTTGTATTACTAATCGGTTCGGTTTTACTATCATTATCGACAGGTGAAATTCCTATTAAACTATCCGATATATTACATATAATGCATACAAAATCGGGTATGGAATATTCGGTTTTGACTAATATTCGATTACCACGAATTTTATTAGCTATTGCTATAGGTGGAACCTTAAGTATGACTGGAGCTGTATTGCAAGGAATTTACCGAAATCCATTGGTAGAGCCTTATACATTAGGGATTTCGGGTGGAGCAGCATTAGGAGTTTCACTTTGTATTGTATTGCATTTGCATGTTATGGGTGGATCGTTTATGTTGCCTTTATCGGGATTTTTAGGATCGCTTTGCAGTATTTTTTTAGTCTATTTTTTAAGCATGCGCAAAGGCATTTTTTCTGTTAATAAAATGCTGTTGATGGGCGTTATGATTAGTTTTATAGCATCGTCAACTATGATGTTTTTAATGTCGATTTCGAATGCTGATGATGTTCATAGTATCATTTTTTGGATAATGGGATCACTTGACGAATCGAATAGTTCACTTATCAATTTGATGCTTTATACTTCGATTGCTGGTTTGGTCATTGCATATCTTTTTTCGCATCAACTTAATGCTCTTCGACTTGGAGAACAAAATGCTCGACATCTTGGAATCAATGCAGGATTGACTATAAAAATCCTCTTTGTGGTATTATCGCTTTTAACGGGATTATGTGTGTCAATAGCTGGAATCATTGGATTTGTAGGACTTATAATTCCTCACATAGTTAAACAAATTACTGGTTCCGATTATCGGATTCTTTTGCCAGCATCGTTTTTGGGTGGAAGTATTTTCATTATGCTTTCTGATATCGTTGCTCGAACAATTATTTCGCCCAACGAACTTCCCATTGGTGTTATAACTGGAATGGCTGGAGGATTAATGTTTATCGTAGTCCTTAAAAACAATAAAGCACAATAGGCAATGAATAATTATATGACATTACAGAATATTGCCTGTGGATATTCATCGGGATTTCACCTAAAGGACATTAGTTTTACGGTTCCTCAAGGCAAAATTACTGGCATTGTTGGGCCAAATGGATCGGGGAAAAGTACCTTGTTTAAAGGCATTTGTGGTGATTTATCTATTGACTCTGGAAGTATCAACATTCAAGGTAAAAACCTTAATGATTTAAGCCTAAAACAGAAAGCAATTAGAATGGCAATTGTTTCGCAATTTGTTGATAATTGCGATATGACGGTGCAAGAATATGTTTTGCTTGGTCGAATGCCGTATCGTAAAAGTTTTCAGCTTTTCGAAACCAAAGAAGACTTTGCAATTGCAAAAAAATACATGCAACTTACCGATGTTTATAAGTACAAAGATAAGCCAATGAACACCCTTAGTGGTGGTGAACAGCAATTGGTAAGTATAGCTAGAGCATTGACTCAGCAACCCGAACTTTTACTTTTAGATGAACCAACAGCATATCTCGATATTAGCCATTCGGTGCAAATTCTTAATTTAATTCAAAAGTTAAGTCACGAGCTACAACTCACTGTGCTTCTTATCATTCACGACCTTAACTTAGCGAGTGAGTTTTGCGATCATTTGGTAATGATGAACAATGGAAACATTCATTACAACGGAACTCCCGAAGAGGTTTTGACCTATAAAAATATCGAGGAAGTTTATAAAACAGTTGTTATAACCCAACAAAATCCTATATCGAAAAGACCAGCTATTTTTCTGGTTTCAAATAAATATTGGGAAAATAAAAATGATATATGATCTATTGTATAACTTTTAAAATATATGCAATTAGAAATTTTTCCGTAAAATATCCGACCTTAAACCTTTAAACAATGAATAATCTTCGCCCAATAATGTTTGTCGGTACTGGTTCCGACGTTGGTAAATCGGTAATCAATGCTGCATTTTGTCGAATATTTTTACAAGATGGATATCATCCTGCACCTTTCAAGGCTCAAAACATGTCGCTTAATAGCTACCCAACACCCGATGGACTTGAAATTGGACGTGCTCAAGCTGTTCAAGCCGAAGCTTGTGGCATAGAATGTAGAGTTGAAATGAATCCTATTTTATTGAAACCAACCAACAATACCAATGCTCAAATTGTATTAAACGGTAAGCCAATAGGCAACAAAAGTGCAAAAGAATATTTCACAGGAACCGATCGCAATCAGTTATTTTCCGAAGCAATGAAATCGTTTGATGCACTGCAAGCCGAATACCAACCAATAGTAATTGAAGGAGCGGGAAGCATTTCGGAAATGAACCTTTGGGACAAAGATATTGTGAACATGCGTGTGGCTTTGTATGCAAATGCCAATACTTATTTGATTGCCGACATTGATAAAGGCGGAGTTTTTGGAAGTGTGTATGGAACATTGCAATTGTTACCTCCGCACGAACGCGATTTAATTAAGGGAATAATTATCAATAAATTTCGTGGCGATTTATCATTATTTGCCGAAGGAAAAACTATGTTAGAAAACTTAACGGGCAAACCTGTTGTTGGCATAATACCTTATTTTAGAGATATAGCAATTGAACAAGAAGACTCAGTAGTTCTCGATCAGAAAACATCGATAGCTACAGAAGAAAAGATAAATATTGCAGTGGTTTTACTTCGTCACATGTCGAACTTTACCGACTTTAATATGCTTGAGCAAGTACCTGAAATTCATTTATTTTACACTGCCGATCCTCAAGAATTACTAAAAGTAGATATTATCATTATTCCAGGCTCAAAAAACACGATTGCCGATATGTTACATTTGCGAAATTCGGGTTTAGCCAAGATGATTGTTGCATTGCAAAAAGAAGGGAAATCGGTTTATGGTATCTGCGGTGGTTACCAAATTATGGGACTTGAAATTAACGATCCACAACATATCGAAGGTGAAATTGAAAGCATTCCGGGACTTGGAATTTTACCCGTTATTACAACTTTAACAAATGAGAAAAAGACTGAACAATGTCGTTTTACATTTTTACAATTGCTCGAGGAAAATACTGGCTACGAAATTCACATGGGTATAACACATGCTCAAAAGGAAAGTCCGCTTTGTAAAATTAATAATGAAACAAACGATGGATATTATCTCAATTCAAAAACATGGGGAAGCTATATTCATGGTATTTTCGATAACCAAAGTATCATCGAAAACATACTGCAACAAGTAAATTCAAGCCTTAAGGTATCGATTGATTATAAATCGTTTAAAGATGATCAATACAATAAGTTAGCTAACTTGATTAGAAGTAATATTGACATGGATTATATATACAAAGAATTGGCAAAGTAACTTTAGTTTTACTTTTAAATTTTATTAATTATTAATAGTATTATAAGGCAAATAATTTGTTTAGATGATTTATCATAAATATCTAGAATTTAGATTTTTATGATTGTTTCTTGTGTGTTTATTTTAATCCTATAATCTTAACTACTTTTTTAGCTTTAATAACAATTGCACTAATAGATAATTTTGGTAATGAAATCTGTACTTTATTATTAACTATCGTAACATTCGATTGTTTCAAAGCATTATTTGATGCTGAAATAAATGTTTCTGTTTTAGGTAAATCCGATAATCTATACATGGTTGCAGATCCATTACTTGCCATGAAATTTGATAATGATAAGGAAACATCTTGGCTCTTTTCTAAATCTTTATTTACCAAGATGATAGTTAAAGAATCGCCCTTTGGATTTAATGAAGAATAAGCTGAAACAACATCATTCATCGATGAACTTGAAGCTACTCGAACAGTTCCAGCATATTTTGTGAATAAATGTATAACTTCCCACATTCCAGTATACCAATCCCAAGGACTAAACAACTCAACGTCATTTTCGGCAAATGTTCCCAAATGTGAAGCATACCAGCAAGCAACAACGTTAGGATCATCTTTATAAATCTGGCCATATTCTGAAACACCAAATGTAACACCGTTGTTTTCACCCATATACTGACGCAACCAATTTTTACATCGTTCGAATATAAACTCTTTGTTTTGATAATCATTCCAATCTGTTGGCCCCAAACGTTTTATACCATTAGCTTTTGGAAATACCCAACTTGTATCATACCAAATGCGATGTACTTGTAATGTTAAAGATGGATCGGATTCTGGATAAAGATGAAAGTCTAAAACATCAACAAGTTTTACACCCGATGCTTTTTGTTCTTCTGCAATACGTTTAATGAAATACTCGACCCAAGTATATTTTTGACCATTGGGAGTTTCAATTTTTACTTCGTTCCAATTATACCATCGCCATTCGTTTGAGAAGGCCGGACCAACAAGTTTTATTTCAGGAAAAATTGCTTTTGCTCTCTTTGCAACTGCCACATATTTCTGAATATATTCTTCGGCACTAAAGGTTTTTGTGATAATATCATCATGCTTTTCACTCCAAATTTCAGCTTCATTATCCATATTCCAATATACTAAGGATTTGGGATTTAGCTTTAAGTCTTTTAACCAATAATTCAAGATCCCTACAGCAGAATCGGGAGCCCATGGTTCCAAATATTTTGAAGCATCACCATTAGCACAAAAATTTGCTTCGTTATTAGATCCACGACAATTATCTAATGGAATGCAATTGAAATTATACGATGAATCCTTAGCCACAAAACCTAATAAAGGCAGAGCCCACATTTGCTGCATTTCGGGTACGTTTCTTTGCATTTCTTTTGCAGCATAATCCCAATCATGGTGCACAACATTATTGTACCAATCGGGATGACTCGAGAGCTTTTTACGCCAATTATATTTTGTTGCATTGTTTCCCTGATTCTCACGCAATAATTTTACTCCAGCATCTTTTAGCAATTGCCATTGTGCAGCACTTACAGGTTTTGAAGGATTGTCGCTTGTAGAATTGTTACGTCCATAAATTGATGGCGAAATCTTTTTTTGTCCCAGTAAAGCATCTACCGAAATTTGTATTGTTTGCGATTGTGCAACTATGCCAATGCATAATGACGAAATGAAAAGGGGGAATTTTAATATCATAGATTTTAAATTATTCGAAATTTCTTTACATACTATTTGATGAAAACAAAAGTAGGAATTATAGTCTTTTGAAGAATTAATTTCAAGTTTTTAAATGTCTATTATTGATTCAAAAACTGAGGATTATTAGGGCATTTGCAATAAAAAAACGCTCTGTATTACAATTATTGGTTTTTATTTAAAAAATCAATAAAAAGAAAGTAATATAATAATTAGATGATTCTATATTTCAATTATTTAATCCTTTTTCTTTACACGATTACTAAAATAACGATTTCCAAAATATGCAATAAGAGGTATAAGGATGGCTGAAATAACATAAGCCGGATTGTTTGTGAGATATACCAACCAGTCGCGAATGATATCCCAAAACGATTTTATTTTTACTTTAATCAATAAAAATTTATCTTCGAAATCTTTAATTCGATTTCCTTGTTTCAACTTCACTTTAATAATTAATTTAGCTTCACTATTGTTAGTAATTGGAATTACATTCCAAGTCCATCGTACATCGGAAGTTGAATCAACATATTGCCAAGAGCTTCCAAATGTTTGTGAAATTTTAAAAGAGGAATCAGGGTCAAGCATTTCAATTTTAAGACTATCTTTTAATTTTAGTGTTATACTTAAAATTGAATCTTGAATCTTTTTCTTTTCTCTTGGACTTCTTTGCGATTCAGCAATTTTCTTTAAATTGTCCTTTAAATCACTGCCTAAATTAGTTATTGATACAACAACATTAATAATTTCTGCTTTTCCTAATATCATTTCAGGAGGATAATTATAAACAAGTTGAGCTGTATGGATAGTTATGGGTAAATCGTCTATTTTTTCATCTGATATATGCACTTCTGATTTTATAGGTCTTCGTATTGCGTTTGATGATTTATTAATACTCATTACTTTAACATGCTTAGTCTCTATATCATTTGACGTTGATACGTCTTCCGTTTTTGAAGGAGTAGAAACAGACACAAGTGCTGGTGGTGGTATCATTGATTCCACAGATTTTAAATTAATTGAGGTGTCTTGATTGTTGGGCTTTGTACTTAATTTGTTTGTTTCGTTTTTTATTGAATCTGCAATATGTAGCTTTTCATTTTGTTTCGATTTTTTTGATAAACTTGCTTTTACTTGCAGTTTTTGCTTATCCTTTTTTTTAATCGATTTTTTTTCTCTGCTTACATTTGTCTCCAATGTAATAGTATTATTTCGCTTTGAACTGTCAATTTTTGTTGGAAGTTCTTTTATATGAATTGTTTCTTTTACATAATGTGTAGTAGAATCCGCAGACGATTTAGTATTGGATAATGAACCTCTATTGCATGATATTACTATAATTGTAGAAATACATAAAATTATTATGTACAATATCGAATGGAGTGAATGTTTATTTTTCATTTGGACTTTTAGTATATTAATTCAAATTGGGGTATAAATATCGAAAAAATGTTTTATGTTTTGTTAGTTATAATCAATCATTTTAAAAAATTCGTAAACGTAATATTTTCAAAAAAAATAGGAATAGTAGTATCATGTTCTTAATCTATTTCTAAATATTTGTATGTACCAAAAACTAAAAAGCTTCCAATCATAACAACTGGAAGCTTTTTCTTTATTATTTCGTATTCTTATTGTTTAGTCATTAAGCAAACACCAGTTTCTTCTAAATTATTACCAACTCGAATATAAATTGTTGATGCCATTCCATATTCTGATTTAAACGTATGAATAACTTGTGTATCAGTAAATGTATATGTTCCTGTGTAAGTTTTTGTTGATCCCAATATAGTTTCATAAAACATTGCTGTCATATCTGTTTTAAGTACTAATTTTTTATCAATATTACCCGTTATATCATGTTTAAATGTCCCCTTATAGGTTCCACTTACAGCATTTGGTACACCATTATCGATAGAAGATGAATTACTGTCTTTTTTACAAGCAGTAAAAAGCAATGTAAAAAAGCACAAAATCAATAAGGGTAAACGTAATAATTTTGTTTTCATAATTATAATATTTAAAGGTTAATAGTTACAATTGATAGATTTTTTAGGATTATAGATGTATCATTAATCCAATTCCATAAGACGTTACATTACAAATAAAAGAAACAAGCAAAGCCATTGAATATTTAATCCTTAACATTGCCATAATAATAATCGATTCAACGACTGTCACAAACATTTCGCCAAAAACATGATACCATATTTTGGAATGTATAAAGTATGGAAAAATAAACCATAAATAGGGTAATGTTGCGAATGTTGTAATCATTCCAGTTAGAAATAAAGACAAATTACTGATTTCAATTTTCTTAAAAAAAACCTTGAATAATACAAATAAAACAGCAGTTTCAATGCTAATTGTAAGAAGTAAAGCCTTTAAAAATTCAATTTCGTATATCATTGTTCTTCCAATATATTATTAGTTACATTTTGTTTCTTCATTATTTTTAAAGCAAAATAAAAAGCAATACTCGCCAATACTATAAATGAAACAACTATCCAATCTTGCGTAAACCAAGTTTTATATTTTGTAAATGTTGGTAAAGCACCAAGGAATAAAGCAAGGGTAGTTAAACCAAAAGAAAAGCCTGCTCTATTGGGCAAAACATTTGAAATAGCAACCAATGTAATAGGCATAGTAAAATTGAATAAACATATTCCAATAATTCCCAAACTAGGTATTGTAACGCCAAATAGCAACAAAGGAATTGAAACTAATAATCCGCCAAAACCAATGTTCATCCAACCAAATTTATCAGCTAAAATTCCTCCGATCGATTTTCCTAAAGCAATAGCCAAGGTAAATAAAATCAATAAAGGAACATGCGATTTCCAAGGGAAAGAAATTGTTAAACCAATAACCGAACGTATCGCAATCGACAGCATTAATAACACAATGATTACTAATGCATAATTGACTTTTTGTTGAGTCTTTTCTACAGGCATTTTTTCTGGTAATTTTGTAAAAAACAATGCAATGCTCATCACCAATAAACCAATAGGGAAAATCAATAAAAACCAAGGATTATATACCATCGAAAGGTATATTCCTAAAGCTAAACCAATGCCTCCAGGAGCTACAAAAATTCCTGCATAGCAAGCTTTTCGGTAATCTATTTCTAATGCAACTTTTCCACCTCCAACATGAAATAATGCATTTCCAACTCCGATTAAAACGACTGCCAATAATGGAACAGTAATTACAAAATAAGCCACACAAACACATAACAATCCAATGATTGAAACTGATCGTGGGTAAACATATTTATCTAAATAAAAACCAAAGGGAACTTGTAATCCAAAAGCTAATGCGTTATAAAGTACAACATAAAACAATAATTGTTCTCGAACATCTATTGCACCTAAAAGAAGAAATACACAAGAAGCATCAATGAGTGCATGACTTAAACCATACACACTGAGGAAAACAGCTACATTAGGAATTTTTCGGACTAACGGTCTATCCATTCGTTATTCTACCATTAACAGTCTTGAATCAACTGTTTCATCCATCATTATTGAAACAACATAACTGCCTTTTTTCAACATATCAACATATAAAAGGAAATCGAGGTAGCCAGTATCTTTTAATACATTGCTCGATTTCACAACTTTTCCTTCAGCATTTGTAATTTTTACAAGAACGTTTCCGGAATAATTATTGCTGATTTTTAAGTGAAGTTCTTTAGCAGTAGGATTTGGATATATTACAAAAACAGAATTATTTGTTTGTATACTTGAACCTGTAATAGGAGTCGTAATAGTTTGAGATAATGTTGATACATCTAATGAAAATCCACTTAAAACGACTTTGTCGGCATCA
>Ga0302288_1001081_pt1 | contig 18789 bp, 23 predicted proteins | sample III_Fen_N1_1_FD_194549 | JGI IMG/M metagenome (GOLD analysis project Ga0302288, IMG submission 194549) | Peat permafrost microbial communities from Stordalen Mire near Abisko, Sweden - III_Fen_N1_1 | ecosystem: Environmental > Terrestrial > Soil > Wetlands > Permafrost | place: Sweden: Abisko...
CCTTGACGCAAAAACAGGCGACAGGAATACCTGAGCTGGTTCATCAGCTTGATACCATTTGTACACAGGCCTGTGTCGAGTTAAGAGAAGAGTTTAACCGGATAAAAAACACGATCGGATGAAACAAACCATGAAGAAAATTCCAATCCTAAGTAATAGGAACAATATAATGTCGTATTAAATATTACTCCCCCCGAAGACCGATAAATCGGTCTTCCCCCCTCTCTTTTAAAAGAGAGGGGGCAGAACACCGAAGGCTTCGGCGTGAGCTCAGTCGAACGGTGTGATGGGGGTGAGTCAGGATTAAAACCAAAATCTATGACATTTAATCATTCTCATTACTTATAACAGAAAGTAATTTAAACATGATTGAAATTTAAATTTTAGAAGAAGATATTTAATTAAAAAAAGTAGTTGAATTCTAACATACTCACCCCGAAGTCCGCAGGCGGCCTTCCCCCCTCTCTTTTAAAAGAGAGGGGCAAGCACCGAAGGTGCGAGGGGGTGAGTCAGTATGCAAAAATTCACTCACAACAAACGTCATAGAATCAAAATTCATCCTACCCGAGGATGAATTTCATGGCGGGTTTTCACGATAAATCGGGACAGGTTTCAGACAATTAAAAAACATATTATAGACAGATGAATAAAGAGAAAATAAAACTTTTCCTGGTTGATGACGATGCCGTTTTTCTGAAATTATTGGAAATCGAGTTTCTGGAACATGGCGATTTTGAGATAGAGACTTATCCAACCGGAGAGCTTTGCATCGAAAACTTGCCGCATAATCCCGATATGATCGTTTTGGATTATTATCTGAATGGCGTCGACCGCGATGCGATCAACGGAATTGATACATTAGACCAAATAAAAGCTTTCAATCCCGAAATTCCGGTAATTATGCTGTCGTCACAGGATAAAATTGATGTGGCCATCAACTGTATGCACCACAAAGCAGTTGATTACGTGGTAAAAAGCGAAACTGCCTTCATGCGTTTAAAGAAAATCATCACGACCATCCTGGAAACCAACAAGCTCGAAAAGCAATTAGACTGGTACATGGAACGGATGTAATACCCGGTTGAAGAAATCGATCAGGCCAGTCATCGCATACATGATTATCCTTAACAGGTGCAGAGCACCGTTGATAGTTGTAGTAAATTGATCATATCAATCCACGCAAAAGGTGCAGAGCACCGAAATACAGAAACCTGATCGTTGTAATATTCCGGTGCGTTGCCCCTAGCCTACTTTTATCTTCTTCTTTACTACAAATATCTGGCAGCTCTGCCGTTTTCAGGTAAAAGATCGAGAGTAAAAGTCTTTTAACCTGAAATATTAAGTGTGACATTCGCAAGTAGACATCTGACATTCGTGAAAAGGCATCTGACATTCATGAACAGGCATCTGACATTCGTGAACAGGCATCTGACATTAGCAAGTAAGCATCTGACATTCGTGAAAAGGCATCTGACATTAGCAAGTAGGCTCCTGACATTAGCAAGTAGGCTCCTGACATTCGTGAACAGGCATCTGACATTAGCAAGTAGGCATCTGACATTCGTGAACAGGCATCTGACATTAGCAAGTAGGCATCTGACATTCGTGAACAGGCATCTGACATTAGCAAGTAAGCATCTGACATTCGTGAACAGGCATCTGACATTAGCAAGTAAGCATCTGACATTCGTGAAAAGGCATCTGACATTCGAAGATCAGCATCTGAATATTGAAGATTGACATCTGGATGTCGAAGATAAGCATCTGGATGTTGAAGATTGACATCTGGAATGTCGTGAACAGGCATCTGCCCTATTTGCTAATGTCGGCTATGTACTTGTGAATTTCAGATGAATGATAAGAGTCCGTTTGATGTGTGAATGATGTAACTTTTCCCAAAAATTTTGTAACTCTTACCCGATGCATCTCAGCGATCTTTGATCAGTGAAAATGATTTCACCATTTAAAGATCGAACTATGAAAAAATTAACTTTTTGTGTTCTGGCAACATGCTTCATGTTGTCGGTTATTCCAACCCAAATTAAAGCCGCATCAATTGCCGAAGCAACTAAAACTTCAACGATAGCAAACGAAACAGCGCCCGGCACCGCCCCGTTAACCGAAATTAAATCCATCGATTTAACCAAATTAAGCGCTTCTGAAAATAAAGAAGTTTTGAAAGAAGCAAGTCCGTTGGCAAACGTGCAAGATCGCCATCATGGCGGATACAACAACAGACATGCCAATCGGGATGTTGACGTTACCATTCAATCGGACCGCAGTTATGGACATCATCATGGTGGAGCATACATTGGCGGCGGCGGCGTAATAATTCTCATCATTATATTGATCCTTGTCCTTTAAAATGGTTGTTACTCAAAATATAAAAGTTGGATGAGTTAGGATTATTGAATTTAAAGGGGATTGCCTGGTTGTCTGTTCGTAAAAAAGATACTTCACTTTTTTAAAATACTTTCTACTCAGGCTAAAATGAGTGAATTATGTAAATTTTTATAAGAATTCTGTAACAATTACCTTCATAAAGGATTGCAACTTCATCGAAAGAATCAATATTATTCAAAAGAAAAGAAAAGACTATAAAAAATTGAGTATGAAGCTAAGCATTCGTTATAAACTATTGATTCTGGCTTTCATTATTCTGGCCGGAAATGGAATTATAGGTTACACTTTTTATTCAAGCAACGAAAAATTCATCAAATCAGAACAATTGGTGCAGCATTCGTTGCAGGTGATTTCACTTTCGGGCAATATTTTGTCGCTTGGTAAAGACATCAAATCGGCTTCACTTGGTTATATAATTACCAAAGACAGTTCATTTCTCGAACCTTTGTTTGCTGCAAGGAATTCAATCTTCACAAACATTCGGCAACTCAATTTACTTGTTCAGGATAGTCATTCGCAAACAAAACGGGTCGATTCAATCAGGTATTACATCGAAAAGCGTTTGACCTATTCATTGCAGCAGATTGAAATAAGAAGCAAACAAGGATTAATGCCAGCTATCATCTATACATCAAACAACCAGGGTAAATATTTTTTTGACCGCATCCGCCTGATCACTATTGCCCTCCAGGCGGAAGAAACAACTTTGCTGACACAACGTCGGCAAACGAACAAGGATAGCGCAAAAGTATTCACCCTGACTTCACAGATCATGTACTTTTTAATGATGATTATCACCGTCCTTTTATTTATAGCCACAAACAGAAATTTTCTCCAAAAGATAAAGAGGGAAAAGCGCGCTGCCGAGTTAGTTATTGCCAATAAAGAAATTGCTTTTCAAAATGAAGAAAAAGGAAGCAGGGCATCTGAATTAATTGTAGCCAATAAAGAACTTGTATTCCAGAATGAAGAGAGGGAAAAGCGCGCCGCCGAACTAATTATTGCCAATAAAGAACTTGCTTTTCAAAACGAAGAAAAAGAAAGCAGGGCGTCTGAATTAATTGTTGCCAATAAAGAACTTGTATTCCAGAATGAAGAGAGGGAAAAGCGCGCTGCCGAGTTAATTATTGCCAATAAAGAACTTGTATTCCAGAATGAAGAGAAAGAAAAGCGAACAGAAGAATTAATCACAACTTACCAAAAACTTGTCTTCCAAAACGAAGAAAAAGAAAAACGCGCGGCAGAGCTTATCATTGCTGATAAGGAACTTGTATTTCAAAAAAACGAAAAGGGGAAACGCGCTGCTGAGTTAGTTATAGTTAATAAAGAAATTGTCTTTCAAAACGAAGAAAAAGAAAAACGTGCGGCAGAGCTTATCATTGCTGATAAAGAACTTGTATTTCAAAAAAACGAAAAGGGAAAACGCGCTGCTGAGTTAGTTATAGTTAACAAAGAACTTGTGTTTCAAAGTGAAGAAAAAGAAAAACAGGAAGCCGCGAATAATGAGCTTGAAGCATTCAGCTATTCTGTCTCGCATGATTTAAGGGCCCCATTAAGACATATTGGTGGATTTGTTGATTTACTAATAAAAAACAGTTCATCTCAACTCGATGAAACAGGGTTAAGATATTTGAACATCATATCAGAGTCGTCTCACGAAATGGGAGATTTGATTGATGCTTTACTGACATTTTCGAGGTTAAGCCGAACCGAACTTCGACTAACAAAAATTAATTCGAAAAAGATGGTTAACCATGTGATTGAATCTTTCAGCGATGAATTAGCTGGAAGAAATGTTGAAATAAATATTTCTGAACTTCCGGATATGATGGGTGACGAAATTTTGATCAAACAGGTTTGGGTTAACCTGATCTCGAATGCAATAAAATATTCGCGTAACAAAGAAAAAGCAATAATCGATATTGGAGGTAAAATAGAAAATGACAAGATGGTATACAGTATAAGCGATAATGGTGCTGGATTTGACATGAAGTTTGCCGATAAGTTATTCGGTGTTTTCCAGCGGTTGCATAAAGCCAGGGACTTTGAAGGGATTGGGATCGGATTGGCAAATGTCAATCGAATCATTGTGAGGCACGGTGGAAAATGCTGGGCAGACAGTGAAGTTGACAAAGGCGCTACATTTTTCTTTAGTGTACCGAATAATTAACAGCTTCAAAAAGTCTCGTCCGGTCTCCCCTCCCTGGTATCCGGTCAAATTATCAAATTCAATTAATTAATAGGAACAATATATTGTCGTATTAAATATTACTCACCCCGAAGACCGATAAATCGGTCTTTCCCCTCTCTTTTAAAAGAGAGGGGGCAGAACACCGAAGGTGTGATGGGGGTGAGTCAGGATTTAAAACCAAATTATACGACATTTAATCATTCTCATTACTTAAATGCGGTCAATCAACTAAAACATACAAATTATGAATTCAGAAATTAAAAGAATACTCATTGTAGATGACAGCTCAAAAGATGTTGAGCTAACCATTGCGGCGCTGGCTGAAAAAAATCTTGCCAACGAAGTAATTGTAGCAGAAGATGGTATTGAGGCTTTAGATTATCTGTTTAAACGAGGAAAATTTGTTGACGACAAAAGTTTCCCTACCGTTATTTTATTGGATATAAAAATGCCCAGGATGGATGGAATAGAAGTGCTGAGATACATCCGTCAAAATCCCAAATTCAAGTTAATTCCGATAATTATGGTAACATCATCAGGCGAAGAAAAAGACCTGATTGAGAGTTACAAATTAGGGGCTAATTCTTATGTAGTGAAACCCATTGACGTTGCGCAATTCATTGATTCAATCAAGGTTTTGGGGCAATATTGGGCTGTCATCAATCAACCAGCGCCAACAATAGTGCAATTAGATTAACTATTAAAATCACACTAATACCTGCACCAATGAATAAAAAGATAAAAATATTACACCTGGAAGATTCGTTAAAAGATTCAGAATTAATTCATTCGATTATAGAAATCGGAGAAATTGAACATGAATATTTTTTGGCCGAAAACAAGAAAGATTATTTATATATCCTTGAGAATGAAAGTATCGATATCATATTGTCGGATTACGGCATACCCGGTTACAATGGCAACGAAGCACTAAAAATTGCCAGGAGAAATTATTGTCATGTGCCATTTATATTCGTTTCAGGAACAATTGGAGAAGACAGGGCCATTGAAGCGATGTTAAATGGAGCAACTGATTACGTGATCAAAGACAAACTTGATCGGTTGGTACCTGCAATAAAAAGGGCCCTGCATGAACGGGAACTTGAAATTAATCGGGAAAAGGCTGAAGAAGAGTTAATAATTGCCAACAAAGAACTTCTCTTTCAAAACGAAGAAAAAGACAAGCGCGCTGCCGAGTTAATCATTGCCAACAAAGAACTTGCCTTTCAAAATGAGGAGAAAGAACGAAGAGCCGAAGAGTTAATTTACGCCCGGGATAAGGCTGAAGAAAGCGACCGGCTAAAATCTGCTTTTCTGGCCAATATGAGCCATGAAATAAGAACACCGATGAACGGAATTCTTGGCTTTGCTGAGCTCCTGAAAGAACCTGATCAGTCACTGGATGAACAACACTTATACATTGACATAATTGAGAAATGCGGCAAAAGATTGCTAAGTACCATTAACGATATCATGAGCATTTCACGAGTTGAAGCTGGCCTGATGACAGTTTCAATTTCAGAAATAAATATAAATGAGCAGATTCATGACATATATAATTTCTTTAAACCAGAAGCTGATGAAAAGGGAGTGCATCTTTTTGTTCATGATAATTTGTCGCTAAAACCAACCATCATCAAATCAGATGAAGAGAAAGTCTATGCAGTTCTAACCAATCTGGTGAAAAATGCAATTAAATTTACCAATTCTGGCTATATCGAATTTGGTTATTTCCAGACCATTCGATTATTCGAAAATTACCGAAATGGTCAGTCTCAAAATACAGCAATCTCTCTGACTGATGGTTTCATAAGCTCATCCTCCAACCCTGAAAATGGCCATGATGAATTGACATTTTTTGTGAAAGATACAGGGATAGGAATTCAACAGGAGAAATTAAAACTTGTTTTTGATCGGTTCAGACAGAGCAACGAATCGTTCAATAGAAAATATGAAGGGGCTGGATTAGGATTATCAATTTCAAAAGCTTATGTGGAAATACTGGGTGGTAGAATTTGGATAGAAAGCGAGTTTGGTAAAGGTTCAACAATTTATTTTACGATTCCTTACAATCGCGAACCGGAGCAAAAAACGTTCAATGAAGGTTTGATTACGAAAAGCAGATTATTCACTGGAAAAAAAATTCTTTCAGAAAGATAATTTCATTATCGTTTTCGAATGACTGCACTGGTCCTGATTGCCATTATCCTTCACATCTCGAACAACCCGAAGATAATGGGCAAATTTACCAACGGGAAAAGGGCAAACATCCTTGGTTTTACAGCTCTGGTTTTGATGACCGTTGCGGCAATAACACTCATTTATATGCAACTTACTGAAAAGTAAGAAAGCCTGTTTTAAAGGTGTGAATGATGTAACTTATCCTGAAAATTATATAACAGATGTGGCAATCGAGCGGATTACCTTTGAGAAATAACTTCTAAATTTAAAGATATGCCACTTTTAACTATTTTACTTGTAATAATTGTCGTTGGAGTCCTGCTTTGGTTGGTTAATTCATTTCTACCCATGGATAACAACATCAAAAAAATCTTAAACGTTGTCGTTATAATTATCCTGATCGTATGGCTGCTCAAGGTATTTGGAATATTCAGCAGCCTGATGGATATACACATTTAAAAAATCACAATCATGAATTTGAAAAGAATCTTTGGCGCCGGATTATAGCTGAATTTTATTCTGATCAGATTACATATAATTTTGAAAATACAACGTCATACAAGTGCAAAAGTCGCTCCTGCATTGGAGTAGACTTTTATACGTTTGGATAGTAGCATTGGGTTTTTAATAATGTATGAAAAGACCTGCTTGCAAATTCGGAAACACTACCTTCGGAAAAATAGTACACGTAATTAATTCAATTAAAACTAAAAATCATGCAAGTTGCTGTTAACAGAAAGAACTTTATATTTTCTCCTGATCCTTCCAGAATTATAGCCCGGTTTTTATACTTAGATGATGAAAGGTCGGCAAATATCATCCGAAAGGTGCTGGCCATGCCCGAAAAAGAAGTGAATATTGCTATGAGCCAGTTGCTGAGAGGGTATTCGAGGCGTCATCGTAATATTTCACTAATATTTGAGAAACATTTTGCCCGGTTGGCTCCTATATTTGATCAGATAGAGGTAAACGAAGAAGATCTCAGTCCGTCGCAGAAATCGTTGGTCGGCTCCTATTTTACCATGGAATATTCCATTGAATCGGCTGCTTTTTTTAATCCTTCGGTAGTAGAAGACCCCGATCAATCGGAAATTGGAGCGGATGAGAAAAGGGTTATCTTTAGTTTTCGCGCCACAGGCGAAGGGCATATTTCGTCCATTGTCTTCCGTACGGGAATTTTTGACAAAAATAATAACCTGAGCATTGAGCCAGTTGGTAAAATGCTGGCCGAAGCCGATGTCATTAAGCGTAATTTTTACGATAAAAAGGCCTTTCAGGATAAATTAGTTGAAATGAATGAAGCGGAAAATATTATCTCTCCTGCAATTCTGGATAAACACAACGAAACAACAGATCAGGCAGACGTGATGCCTCCCGTGATCGTTGATCAACCAACCGAAATAAAGAAACCTGGAAATAGTATTTCGTCCGATTTCATTATGGATAAACTTGGCGACAACTTTACCTATGGCGAATTGATGCGTAACCTTGCCCTCGCCATAAAAGACCCCGATATCACGGCCGATCAGATCAAAATATTAAACCAGTTAATGTGGCTGGCTTCCTCGCATTACGAGATTAATTTCTCAATCGATTCGGCCATTTCCGAGAGAGTCATTTTCCCAGTTTCGGCAACCGAACAAAAAGGTATTGAAGATGCCCGTTTTGTCAAATTCACCGACGATAACGGCGAAATAACCTACTATGCCACCTATACTGCTTATGATGGAATAGCCATTTTACCGAAGCTAATCAAAACAACCGACTTCTATAATTTCAAGATTTTGCCAATCAATGGCGAGCTTGCCCGCAATAAAGGAATGGCCTTGTTTCCACGAAAGATTAAAGGTAAATACGCGATGTTGTGCCGGATGGATGGTGTAAATAATTACATAGCCTATTCCGATAACATCAACATTTGGAGAGAAGCTAAAATGATACAACAACCTACCTATCCGTGGGAACTAGTTCAAATCGGCAATGCCGGATCGCCGATCGAAACTGAAGATGGCTGGCTGGTAATTACCCATGCGGTTGGACCAATGAGGGAATATACGTTGGGAGCTTCGTTGTTTGACCTGGAAAATCCGGAAATCCAAATCGGAAGACTGAATCGTCCATTGATGACGCCAAATGAGTCGGAAAGAGAAGGCTATGTGCCCAATGTGATTTACTCGTGTGGTTCAATCGTGCATAATAATGACTTGATTATTCCTTATGCCATGTCTGATCATTCGTCAACCTATGCCACTGTTAATTTAAAGGAATTACTGAATGTATTGAAAGCTTCAGGAAAGCAATAATGATTTCTATCACATCACACTGACATTGTGTGAATAATGTAACTTTTTCACGAAATTGTGTAACGATTATCATCTTCGTGAACCACAACTTTGTAGTGTAAAAATGTTTTTACCAGGAAACTCAAAACAAATGGAAACTTCCGAATTATTTGAAAATCTGAATGAGGAAAGGGGCAGGCTTAAACAAAAGTTTGCAAGTCTGACTGACGATGACCTGTTGTTTGAAGAGGGTAAAAGAGAGGAAGTGTTTGGCAGATATCAATTAAGCCTTAGCCAAAACGAAAATGAATTTGATACTTCTATGCCTCTGTTATAATCTTTTAATTATCAGGAAAGAGGAAATAGAAAATGGGGAAAAGTCATTGGGAAAAAGTTTAAAGCGATTTTCCGAATGACTTTTTCCTATTTACAATCAGTTAGATATCGTTACTTGTGTTGTGTTAACGAGATTTTGACGGATCGTCATGCCGAACTTGTTTCGGCATCTCAAATAGAATAAGACCCCGAAATAAATTCGGGGTGACTGGAACTTGACAAAGCCAAGCTAACGCAACACTAGTTCATATATATCTGGACAAGATTAAACTGACAGAACTAGTTAAAAAGACAAGAAGTATTTAAAGAAAAATGCTTGAAAAAAGGGATCAATTCGAGATCTCTTTTTTCATTTCTGATTTATTGATTCACCCACCGCAGGTTCAATTTCAGACCTACACGGATCTGTTTGTCCTAATCCAGAACTAAATTACTCCAGGTACTAATTATCCATTTTATACTTAAATGTGTGAAAGATGTAACTCTTAACCGGAATTATGTAATGCTTTCAGGTACAAGATAGGTGACCTTTGAGTAGTGAAAATTCATTCACTGACTGATAAAAACAAAGACAATGAATACAACAGAATTTACCGGAAACTGGAACAAAACCAAAGGCAAGCTCAAACAGAAATTTGCCGGACTGACAGACAATGACCTGATGTTTGCTGAAGGCAAGAAAGATGAGATGATTGGACGTCTTCAGATCAAACTTGGAAAAACCAGGGAAGAAATGCAAGAAATAATCGAAGCGCTTTAATTTAAAAACCTGATAAAAAATGGGAACAATAAAACTGGATACCTTGGCGAATAAAATAATCCTTGGAGCTTTTGCCCTTCTGATTCTCTTTTCGTTCGATGCCTCGGCTAAAAAGGTGAAATTTATGACCTCAGCGCTTGTTCCTGCGGCTCGCGGTTATGTGAAAATTGATCAGGATAAAAGCAGCAACTACGATATCAAAATTAACATTTCCAACTTGGCCGAAGTATATCGTCTTCAACCATCGAAACTGACTTACATCGTTTGGTTGGTAACCGGTGATGGAATAACCATGAACATGGGGAAGATGAACAGTACTATCGGATTTTTCTTTAAAAAACTGAGGGCAACCTTTGAGACTGAAACCTTACTGAAACCTGTAAGAATTTTTATTACCGCCGAAGACGACCCAAGCCGTCAATATCCCGGGACAGAAGTTGCTTTAACTACCAGCACATTTATTATTTAAATTTTAAACATAAACAACATGAACAATCTACTTTATTTAATCGCAGTTATATTGGTCATCGCATGGGCGATCGGATTTATTGGTTATAACCTTGGAGGTGTCATTCACATTCTTCTGGTTATTGCAGTCATTGCAATAATACTTAGAGTTATACAAGGGAAAAACATTCTTTAATTCAATTTTATTCATAACAATTATTAAAACAGAAATCATGAGTACAGAAAAAGTATTAGTAGGAGTAATCGCCGGAGCAGCAGTTGGGGCATTACTGGGGGTATTATTTGCACCACACAAAGGTTCGGTTACCCGTAAGAAAATATCCAAAACAACCGGAAATTATGCAGACGGTTTAAAAGAGAAATTCGGTGAAATGGTTGATAGCGTTACCGAAAAGTTTGAAGAAGTGAAGGAAGAGGTATCTGAATTTGCCGATCAAAAATTTCACAAAAATGGTGAAGCTAAAAAAGAAGTAAAAGCAACTTAAAATAGAGATTTCATCAAGTATACAGCCTTGAGCCTGATAAGGAAAATATTAATTATAAGCATTTTATATTTAGAATATTTCGGATTAGGCTCAATTTTTCAAATCAACAATGTCATTGAAATCATGGAAGAACAAACAAATTTAATCGAAACGCTGATTGAGAAAGCAACTGACTATGGCAAAACAAGCTATGAATTGGCAAAGCTCAGGGCGCTTGACAAAAGTTCACAAGTACTATCATCACTCCTTTCCAATGCGGTTGTTGTGATCATTATTTCACTATTCGTGCTCTTCCTGAATCTGGGATTGGCAATCTGGATTGGTCAAATCATGGGTCAGATCTATTTTGGATTCTTCGTGGTAGCCGGTTTTTATGGCATCATTTCAATTCTTGTCTATTCACTGATGCGTAAATGGATGAAGAGGAAGATAGGTGATTCTTTCATTAAACAGCTGTTAAAATAAACTCCATGGAAACAATTACTTCAATAGCCGAACTTAAAACCGCCATTCAGGTTTTAGAATTTGAACAGATGATTAAAAGGCAACAGCTTAAGGATCAATTACTACTAACGCATGAAAGTTTAAAACCAGTTAACCTGATAAAAAGCACTTTGTCCGAAGTGGCATCATCGCCTTATCTGATCGATAATATTCTGGGGGCAACAATGGGTTTAGCATCCGGATATCTTACCAGGAAGCTGGTCGTAAGCGGTTCTCACAATATTTTCAAAAAAATACTTGGCTCGGTCATACAGTTTGGAGTTACCAATCTTGTTGCCCAACATACTGATCCGATTAAATCCGTCGGCCAGTATATTTATCAGCATTTTCTCCACAAAAAAGAAATGAATCCTAAAAAGCTGTGATAACTAAAGAAATCCAATTGCCATTTTATGCGAAGGCAGGCATTTTTTTTGTTGGTCTGGTTGCTTTTTTGGCAATATTATATATCGCGCAGGGAATTATTGTCCCCATTGTTTTTGCGATCATTATAGCCATTGTACTTCATCCGGTCGTTAATTTCATTGTGCGGAAAAAAGTAAACCGGATAGTAGCTATTGCGTTAACTTTATTTCTTACATTTTTAGTTATTTCTGCATTTTGCCTTCTTCTATTTTCACAGGCAAGCCAGTTTAGCGAAACCTGGCCGATACTGGTCGATAAGTTTACCGCAATGCTCAACCAGTCCATCACCAGTATATCCGGTTACCTCGATATAGACCCACAAAATATTCATGAATGGATTACGAAAACCAAGAATGAGCTCCTAAATAACAGCAGCGCTGCAATTGGTCATACCCTTGTTGCCGTTGGCGGGTTGGTTGCCATATTATTTCTAGTTCCAACTTATGTCTTTATGTTATTATTTTACCACCCTCTTTTAATTGATTTTATTCACAAGCTATTTGGCACAAGCCACCAAAGTCAGGTAACAGAAATAGTTACCCAGGTCAAAACGGTTATTCAACGATATTTAGTCGGACTGATCATTGAAGCAGTAATCATAGCGACATTGGATACCTCTGCTCTTTTAATACTTGGTATTGATTACGCTATCCTGCTTGGAATCATTGCTGCCCTGCTAAATGTCATTCCATATATTGGTGGGGTTGTGGCTGTTGCATTGCCTATGATGGTGGCTATTGCTACTAAATCTACAGCCTGGTATGCCTTTTATGTTCTAATCTTTTATTACGTCATCCAACTTATTGACAATCACTTCATCGTTCCCTATATAGTTGCCTCAAAAGTAAAAATTAATGCACTTTTTTCAATCATAGTGGTTTTTGTCGGGAATGCTTTATGGGGAGTACCTGGCATGTTTCTTTCCATACCGTTACTTGCCATCGTAAAACTGATTTTCGACCATATTGATTCTTTAAAACCCTGGGGATTTTTACTGGGTGACACCATGCCGCCTCTCTTACAAATAAAGCCACTAATAAATAAAATACTAAAAGAAACAAAATGATAAAAGCTAAAAACAATCTACAAATTCCTTCAATTGAGAGTACTTTCAATCAGCCGATTATGCATTATGATCACGAAAGCATTACTTATTCATTATCTAATCAAAAATGCGATATGAAGAACAAAATACCAGTGCCAATTATCAGCCCGACCAATATTTTAGTTGTAACCTCCTATCCTCCGCGCGAATGTGGTATAGCAACCTATTCTCAGGATTTGATAAAAGCAATCAATAACAAATTCAGTCAATCGGTATCAATTCAGGTTTGTGCAATGGAATCGGGCGAAGCAAGTTATCCTTATCCTGAAGAAGTAAAATACATATTAAAAACTTCAAATGCTGCCAATTACGAACTAATAGCCGATCAAATCAATAATGATCCGAGTATCCAGATCGTGCTGATTCAGCATGAATTCGGGTTTTTCCATGCTCAGGAACAAGCTTTCCATCAATTAATATCAAAAATAACAAAACCAATTGTCGTTGTCTTTCATACGGTATTGCCTCATCCTGACGTGAGGTTAAAACTTAATGTACAGCGAATTGCTGCTTTCTGCACATCAATTATTGTAATGACCCAGACTTCATCCGATATCTTAACCCGTGAATATTTCATTCCGAAGCAACAAATAACAGTTATTGCTCATGGAACCCATCTGGTTCCTCATTTAAGCGAAAAAATCCTGAAGTCAAAGTATGGCCTGGATGGACGCAAAGTGCTCACTACTTTTGGTTTGTTGAGCTCTGGAAAGAGCATTGAAACGACCATCGAAGCATTGCCGGCAATTGTCAGGCAAAACCCGGATGTCTTATTCCTGATTATCGGGAAAACGCATCCTGAAGTGGTGAAAAACGACGGAGAGAAATACCGTAAATTGCTCGAGCAAAAGGTTATAGATCTGGGTGTTCAAAAAAATGTCAGGTTCATCAATAAATACATGGGATTGCCTGATTTACTCGAATATTTGCAATTGACCGATATTTATGTGTTTACCACAAACGATCCAAATCAGGCAGTATCGGGCACTTTTGCTTATGCCATGAGTTGCGCCTGCCCCATCATTTCAACACCCATTCCACATGCCAAGGAAGTATTGACCGAGGATACCGGGATGATTTTTGATTTCCGCAATTCGAAACAATTGGCCGAAAGTGTAAATAGCCTCCTGAATGATGATGAACTTCGGAAACACATGAGTACCAATGCGCTTCAAAAAATAGTATCAACTGCCTGGGAAAATTCAGCGGTGGCACATGCCGCCTTATTTGAAAATATATCAGGAAACAAAATGAAACTGCAATTCAATCTTCCTGAAATTAATCTCGATCACCTCAGGCAGATGACCAATAAAACAGGGATTATTCAGTTTTCGAAAATTAACCAGCCCGATATTGATTCGGGTTACACGCTGGATGATAATGCCAGAGCCCTGATTGCTTTATGTATGTATTATAAAAAGACTGAAGACAAAGATAGCCTGCCTCAAATAAAGAAATACCTCGACTTTATAAAACTGTGCCAGCAACCGAAAGGTGATTTTCAAAATTACCTGAACAAAGATTGCAAATTCACCGGTCAAAATAAAGATGTCAACCTTGATGATTCAAATGGCAGGGCTATTTGGGCGTTGGGATATGTCATTTCATTAATTGGCATTCTTCCTGCCAAAATCATCGCTGAAGCCGACCAGATCATCGAAAAAGCTTTTCTGTGTATCGGCCCGATGCATTCAACTCGCGCCATGGCTTTCTCGATAAAAGGACTTTACTACTATCACACGACTATAAAGTCACCTGAAAATGTGTTACTAATTAAAACATTAGCCGATCGCATGGTTCAAATGTATAAGCATGAATCAAGTAAAAAATGGGATTGGTTTGAAAGTTATCTGACTTACGCCAACAGCATTTTGCCTGAAGCTATGTTTTATGCATGGCTGTCAACAAATGAATCGGTTTATAAAAACATAGCCATATCGTCGCTTAATTTCTTATTGTCGCATACGTTTAACGAAAATGGTATTGAAGTTATATCGAACAAAACATGGTTTTTGAAAGGAGAAGTACCCGAACGCTTTGGAGAGCAACCGATTGATGTTGCCTATACGATCATGACTTTGAGTAAATTCTACGATGCGTTTGGTGACGAAGAATACCGTATAAAAATGATCAAAGCATTCAATTGGTTTTTAGGCGATAACCGCTTGCAGCAAATCGTTTATAACCCGTGTACGGGCGGTTGTTACGACGGACTGGAAGAGTCGAATGTGAACCTCAACCAAGGCGCCGAATCAACAATAAGTTACCTGATGGCACGGTTAACCATCGAAAAGTATATCACGCAAGACCTTACTGTATCCCAAGAAATACAGAATCACATCTGGGCAAGCACAAAAACTACAATTAAACAATTAACAAACTCAAAATGAAAACGAAAAAGCAATTAGGCATCTGGATGGATCATTCGGTAGCTTATCTAACTGAATTAACTCAAGATGCCCTTGTAACAGAAACGGTTGAATCGAAACCAAAATCGAAGGTGAATCCGGATGATTTATATTTCAAGGATGAAAGTCACCAGCTTAACAAAGAACAAGGGATGTTATCAGCCTATTATAAAAAACTAGGTGAACTTATTCAGGATTATGATGAAGTACTCCTGTTTGGACCTACTGATGCCAAAAATGAATTATTAAATCATCTTAAGGCAGACAATCTTTTTGACAAAATTAAGATAGATGCTGTCCCCGCCGATAAAATGTCTGAATTTCAGCAACATGCTTTTATCAGGGAATATTTTCATCCCGCGAAACAAATCCAGGATTAGTTAAGGAAAATGGATCAAGTAAAACAGAAATCAGTTGCGCTAATAGTTGCTCACCCCGATGATGAAACTCTATGGGCAGGCGGAACGATCTTAAGTCATCCATCGTGGAAATGTTTTGTCGTATGCCTGTGTCGTGGAAGCGATACTGATCGGGCGCCTAGGTTTTATAAAGTATTAGAAATTCTGAATGCGGAAGGAATCATGGGCGATCTGGACGATGGACCGGAGCAAAGACCTTTAGCTGAAAAAGAAGTGGAAACTGCCATATTGAGTTTGTTGCCTCCAACGCATTTCGACCTGATAATTACCCATAATCCAAAGGGCGAATATACCAAACATCTAAGGCACGAAGAGATAAGCAAGGCTGTAAAAATCCTTTGGAATAACGGTAAAATACATGCCAACCAACTTTGGACTTTTGCTTATAACGATGATCATGGAAAAAATTATCCAAAAGCAGAAAAAAAGGCGACCATTTACAAGACTCTGACAAAACACATCTGGTTAAGGAAATACAGTTTAATTACAGAAATATATGGCTTCAAAAAAGATAGTTGGGAAGCACAATCAACGACACATTCAGAAGCATTCCAGACATTTACAGAAGAAACCGATGCCCAAAAGTGGCTTAATCAATTAATAACAGAAAATAACGATGAAAGTATTAGTATTGTATGATTATCCGCCTTCACCGGGCGGACTTGCAACCCAGGGAGATCTTCTTTATAAAGGACTTCTGGAACTGGGAGTAGATGTACATGCCGTTCATTTCGAATCGGCTCAGGAAAAAGAATGGTATTACCGCTGGTTTCAACCAGATGTGGTAGTCGGCGTTGGCTATTGGGGACATACGCCGCAATTGGTGCTTCACCCGCAACGATATGGAGTTCAGCCGGTACCGTGGTTAGTTGCCGATGGTTACATTGCCAATTATCAGGAAGTTTTAAATGCTCTTCCGCTCATTTTAGTGACATCAAACTGGGTAAAGGAAATGTATGTCCGCGATGGCATCAAAGGTGATAAAATTGAAGTTCTACCAGTAGGTTGCGACACCGATTCGTTTAGACCTTACGACAAAAATGATCCGAAGATATTGGCCGTACGCGAAGCTTTAGGTATTTCGCCCGATCAGTTAATGATACTAACTGTGGGCGGTGATGCCGCATCGAAAGGCGCGCAGGAAGTGATGCAGGCTTTAGCTATTATTGATACCAAAGCTCCCGATTGGAAATATGTTTGTAAGGTTTGGCCACAGCCGAGAACGAAAGCCCAAAACCTGCTTGACCTTGAAATGGCTACAAATCTGGGCATCGAAAAAAATGTTGTTTATACTACCAATACCATTTCCAGAACGTTTATGCCGTATCTTTTTGGAGCATGTGATATCTATGCAGCTCCATCCCGTCTCGAAGGGTTCGGAATGCCTCAGGTTGAAGCAGGCGCCTGCGGAAAACCAGTAATCAGCATCAAAGCAATGGGAATGCTCGATACGCTTGTTCATGGTGAAACAGCTTTTCTGGCCGAAGTTGCAAAGAAAATAGTGGTAAACGAAGTCATACTTGGAGGCGAATCAGGGTTTGAAGAGAAACACAAAGTGATCTTTGATGTGCCACGCACGGTTGATTACCGGGCAAATGTTCAGGACATTGCAAAATATATGTTAACTCTGATGAATGATGCCGCCTTGCGCGATCAAATGGGAAAAGCAGGTCGCGAACGAGTGGTCGCCAATTTCGACTACCGCGTGGTTGCCAAAAAGTTTGTCCAGATCATCAGCGATAAACTAGGAATAAAATGATAGGGAAATTTGAGAATGTGAGGATGTGAAAATGTGAAGATGAGGAGTTTTCATCACATCCTCAAATCCTCAAATCTTCAAATCTTCAAATTTAAAAACATGCAAACAACAAACATACTCGAAATAGAATTGGCAAAGAATGCAGCCCTTGAAGTGTTGCTTCACAATGCTCACGGGCCATTTCACGGGTTACCGCGAACTGCCGGATGGGGTTATCCGGAGCCATATACCCGTGACCTGATGTTCTCCATTCTTGGAATTGCGGTTTCGGGTAATCAAAAGTTACTCGATAGTATCCGAAAAGTGCTGGAAACACTGGCGAAAAATCAGACTAAACACGGTCATATTCCTTCGCTGGTGCACGATAAAGACGATCGTGGCGCAAGTGATACTACTCCACTCTTTTTGATCGGTGTCGGAATTTTCAGAAAAGTAACCGGAGAGTCGGACTTTCTTCACGATGCTGTTGAAAAATCATTGACTTGGATGGAATATCAAAGCCCGTCGGACCGATATTTAGTTGCCCAGCAGCCGACCAGCGACTGGCGTGACGAACAATGGGTTACCGGCTACGGATTGTTTGTAAATACCATCGTTTACAGTTATCTCCGAATGTTGGGCAAACACGAAAGGGCCGACAAGGTTCGTCAGGAAATGGGGCGGTTTACAATTGCTGCCGGACCGAACCATCATCATGTTCCGGAAGGATTGGTGGTTAAATACAAACCCTACTATGCTTTCTGGGCCTATAAAATTTACAGTAGCGAGAGTTTCGACCTGCTGGGCAACAGCCTAGCGATTCTCTCGGGAATTGCCTCACCTTCACGTGCCGACGAAATGGTTTCATGGATTGAAGAAGAGTGTGCAGCAATGAGAAAAAGAGGTGAACTCGCCGTTGATTTGCCGCCCAATTTCTTCCCATTTATAAAACCTGAAGATGCCGATTGGTTGCCTCGATATGAATTGTTTAATAAACCCGGTGAATACCACAACGGCGGAATCTGGCCATTTATCTGTGGGTTTTATGTTGCGGCGCTGGTTGCGGCAAAAAGATATAAACTCGCTGAAGAAAAGCTGGTAGCG
>Ga0302288_1001082_pt1 | contig 18761 bp, 19 predicted proteins | sample III_Fen_N1_1_FD_194549 | JGI IMG/M metagenome (GOLD analysis project Ga0302288, IMG submission 194549) | Peat permafrost microbial communities from Stordalen Mire near Abisko, Sweden - III_Fen_N1_1 | ecosystem: Environmental > Terrestrial > Soil > Wetlands > Permafrost | place: Sweden: Abisko...
GATAATGTAGATTCTGTGTATGAAAAACTTGCCTCCATGGCATGTAAATCAGCAGTTAAAGGTAATATGGAAATATCTGCCCAGGAATTTAAAGTCTTAATGGATCAGCTTTTAGAACTGGACAATCCATATAACTGTCCTCACGGACGACCTACCATTATATCGATGTCCAAATATGAGATAGAAAAGAAATTCAAACGTGTACTATAAAATTATTACCAGGAGAATCTTATGAACAAAATGCCACTAGTAATCCTTACAGGTCCAACAGGAGTGGGCAAAACCAATCTTTCCATTAAGCTTGCAAAAGCTATCAATGGTGAGATTATTTCTGCTGATTCCATGCAGGTATACAGGCATATGAATATAGGTTCTGCAAAAGCAACTTTAGAAGAAATGGATCAGGTACCCCATCATTTAATTGATATTCTGGAACCAGTGGAGTCCTTTGATGTTGTAAAATTTCAGCAACTTGCTAAAAAAGCATGCAGTGAAATCTATGAAAAAGGTAACATTCCAATTGTTGCAGGAGGTACAGGATTTTACATCCAGGCACTTTTATATGATATTGATTTTACTGAAAACGAAGAGAATACTGAATACAGGGAACTTCTGGAACAACTTGCTATTAAAAACGGCGCGGCTTTTCTTCACGGCATGTTAATGGAAAAAGATCCTAAATCAGCCCAAGCAATTCATGAAAACAACGTAAAAAGAGTTATAAGAGCTTTGGAATTTTATCATCTGACAGGCGAGAAAATCTCCGATCACAACGAAAAAGAAAAACAAAAAGAGTCCCCTTATCAATATTTTTATTTTGTTTTAAATGATGTCAGGGGAAACCTTTATACAGGCATTGACAAAAGAGTGGATAAAATGTTTGAAGCAGGTCTTGTTTTAGAGGTTCAGGCGCTGATGGACAGTGGGTGTAAAAGAAATTTTGTGTCAATGCAGGGTCTTGGATACAAAGAGGTAATTGATTATCTGGAAGGTGAAATCACGCTGGAGGAAGCTGCTTATATTATAAAAAGGGAAACCAGACATTTTGCCAAACGCCAGCTCACCTGGTTTCGCCGTGAAAAGGATGTTATCTGGCTAAATAAAGAGGATTTTGAATACGATGAAAATCGCATTCTGGAATATATGATAGAGAAAATAAGGACGGAAACAGTTCATGAATAAAGAAGTTATAACAGAGGATATAAAAAAAGATATTATAATGGATATAAAAAAGGACAGTAGCAGAAATAATAATCAGAAAAGTTTGGAAAATGCCTATTCCCATATGGGTATTCAGAAAGAAGTCTATGAATACAGTGAAACGATTGCCTTGTCTCTGAAAGAGCGTTTTGAAAAAATAGATGAAGTAGCAGAATTTAACCAGCTTAAAGTTTTAAACGCTTTTCACGAAAATAAGGTCAGTGAAGCCTGTCTTCTTGGCTCTACTGGTTATGGATATAATGATTTTGGAAGAGATACGCTGGAAAAAGTATATGCCTCGGTTTTTCATACAGAAGATGCTCTGGTGCGGCCTCAGATTACCTGTGGCACCCATGCACTGGCTCTTGCTTTAATGAGTAATTTAAGACCCGGAGATGAACTTTTAAGCCCTGTCGGGAAACCTTATGATACGCTGGAAGAAGTGATTGGAATCCGCCCATCTAAGGGATCTCTTGCAGAATATGGAATTACCTACCGTCAGGTAGATTTATTACAGGATGGCGAATTTGATTTTGAAGGTATAAAAAATGCTATTCATGAAAAAACAAAGTTGGTTACCATCCAACGTTCCAAAGGTTATCAGACCAGACCCACCTTGTCAGTTGCAAGAATTGGAGAGCTGATTGCTTTTATAAAAGAACAGAAACCTGGCATTATCTGTATGGTGGATAACTGTTATGGAGAATTTACTGAAATGTTAGAGCCAAGCGATGTAGGTGCAGACATGGTAGTGGGCTCCCTGATTAAAAATCCCGGTGGTGGACTTGCACCCATTGGCGGTTATATTGCAGGTAAAAAAGAATGTATTGAAAATGCTTCTTACAGACTTACTTCTCCCGGACTTGGTAAAGAACTGGGAGCTTCACTTGGAGTTTTGAGAGCGTTTTACCAAGGGCTGTTTTTAGCTCCAACAGTTACCGCAGGTGCCTTAAAAAGCGCAGTTTTTGCAGCAAATTTGTACCAACCCCTTGGATTTCCAGTTATTCCTGATAAATCAGAATCCAGACATGACATTATTCAGGCAATCACTTTTGGTTCAAAAGAAGGTCTTCTTGCATTTTGCCGTGGAATCCAGGCTGCAGCGCCTATTGACAGCTTCGTAACCCCTGAACCGTGGGATATGCCGGGATATGACAGCCAGGTAGTTATGGCTGCAGGAGCTTTTATATCCGGTTCCTCTATTGAACTTAGTGCCGACGGTCCTTTAAGACCTCCCTATGTGGCATACTTTCAGGGCGGACTTACCTGGAATCATGGGAAATATGGTATGATGAAAACCCTTCAGTTATTAGTAGAGGATAAAATAATAGATTCATCACTGCTAAAAACGGTATTAAAATAATCTTCTAAAATTCCTTAAGATTAAATTTTAGGAAAAAGAAAATCCCTGAAAATGTATACAACCAAGTCTGAAATGTGTTAAAATATACGTCAGGTATAAAATCCGAAACCAAAGGACAGGAGAGAAGTTGTCAGCGGAAAAGGATTAACATGAAGCCAAAAGAAACCACTGAAGAATTACCTTATGAGAAATTTCTTGTACGGGGACCCCAGGCATTAAGTGATGCTGAATTGCTAGCAATTATTATCCGCACTGGAACCGCAAAAGAAAAACCTCTTGAGATTGCAAAGAATATTCTGGATTTTAACGGCTTAAATCAAGGAATTTTAGGTATCTGCCACATGAGCATCTCTGAACTACAGCAGATCAGAGGTATAGGACAGGTAAAAGCAGTTAAAATCAGCTGTATTGCAGAATTATCAAAAAGAATATCCATGACCCAGTGCAAAGAAAGACTGAACTTTAACAATCCTAAATCAATAGCGGATTATTATATGGAACAGATGCGGCATTTTGATATTGAAAAAGTGATTCTTGTATATCTTGACAATAAATCCAAGAGACTGGATGACTGTGTTTTGTCTCTGGGGACCATCAATACTTCTTTGCTTTCACCCAGGGAGATATTTTTAAGAGCCATGAAAAGCAAGGCTGTATTTATTGTAATTTTACATAATCATCCAAGTGGTGATCCAACACCCAGCAAACAGGATGTTTTTATGACAAAAAGACTGAAAGAATTGTCCGAAATGATGGAAATCCCTTTGATAGACCATATTATAATTGGGGATAATAAATATGTAAGCTTAAAGGAAGCGGGTTATTTATCTTAGCTTCAAAGAAAGGAGCGTTTTTCGTATGAACGCATTTGGAATTGATTTAGGAACCAGTAATATAAAGATATATAACAGGGTAGATGATAGTATTTTAATAGAAAAAAATATGATAGCCATTCAGAATAAGAACGTCCTGTTTGCATACGGCGATTCTGCTTTTGAAATGTATGAAAAAGCCCCAAGTAATATTCATATTTCCTACCCGTTAAGCAACGGTGTTATTGCAGACATCAAAAATATGGAAACTCTGATTAAATATTTTATTCATAATCTCAGTAAAAACAATCTGAAACCCGCGGATTTCTATATTGCGGTGCCAACTGATGTAACAGAAGTTGAAAAAAGAGCCTTTTATGACCTGATTCGTGATGCCAATGTCAAAGCTAAGAAAATTATGGTAGTTGAAAAAGCAGTTTCAGATGGTCTCGGTCTTGATATTGATGTTAAAAATTCTCAGGGTGTTCTGATTGTAAATGTTGGTTATGATACTACTGAAGTATCTATTTTGTCGTTAGGTGGAATTGTACTCAGTAAATTAATGAAGGTTGGCGGTCTTAAATTTGATGATGCTATCAGACAGGCCGTACGCCGTGAATTCAGTCTTCTGATTGGTGGAAAAACTGCTGAAAATGTAAAGATAAAATTAAAAGACCTTGAAGCAAGCAGTGAGGGTGCAATTGTTTACGGCAGAGATATCGTAACGGGTCTTCCTGTTGAACGGGAAATCCCAACTTCTCTTGTTGACAGTTGTCTTCATGAGCATTTTAATACCATAATTGATACTGTAAAAGTTATTCTGGAAAGAACTCCACCGGAACTTGCTGCAGATATTTACCGTCATGGTATTTATTTAACAGGAGGTGCTTCCCAGGTAAACCATTTAAGCGAACTGATAGCAAAAGGAACCGGACTAAAAGTGAACGTTGCAGATAATCCAACCGCCAGCGTAGCCATAGGTCTTTCCAAGATTATAAAAGATGATAAATACAGATCAGTAGCCTATTCAATAGAAGGAATGAGTAAATGAGTCCAGTCGTAAGAAAAAGAGGCGAGAAATTTACAATACCAAGTAAATATCTGCTTTTAATATTAACAATTGTATGCTGTATACTAATGGTGGTAACTTTTTCCACAAACCTGTTTTCCACTTCCTTAAATTCGGTGGCTGGTTTTGTGGTGGTACCTTTTCAGGAAGGTATCAGCAGTGTGGGAACCTGGATTTCAGCTCGTTCAGATGAGCTTGGACAGATAAAAACAGTTCTGGAAACGAACCAGACACTTCAGGCCAAAGTGGATGCCTTAACTATAGAAAACACACAGTTACAGCAGGAAAAATATGAATTAAATACACTTCGGAATCTTTATAAATTAGATGAAGAATATTCTGAATACAAGAAAACCGGTGCCAGAGTTATCGCAAGAGATTCTGGAAACTGGTATCATTCCTTTACTATTGATAAGGGAAGCGATGATGGCATCTTATTGGATTATAATGTAATTGCCAGTGGAGGTCTTGTGGGACGTGTTACGGAAGTTGGCAGCAACTGGTCAAAAGTAACCTCTATTATTGATGATAATGCCAATGTAAGTGCCATGGTTCTTGCCACTTCAGATAATATGATTGTTTCTGGTGATCTTCAATTAATGGAAGAAGGTTCTATTCGTTTCCAGCAGTTAGTTGATAGTGCAGATAAAGTAGTGGTAGGGGATAAAGTTGTTACCTCCATGATCAGTGATAAATATCTTCCGGGTATTTTGATCGGATATATCAGCAGTATTGATAAAGATGCCAACAACCTGACAAAATCCGGTTATTTAACTCCCATTGTAGATTTTGAACATATTGATGAAGTTTTAGTCATTATGCAGACAAAAGAAGTAGGACAGTAGGAAGAAAGGCGGAGGTCATGCGAAGAAATATTGTTTTTACCCTTATGGTTATCGTCTGCTTCATACTGCAGAGTACTTTGTTTAAAAGCTTATCCTTTGGTGGAATATCGCCAAATTTATTGATAATAGTTACTTCAGCTTTTGGTTTTATGCGGGGGAAAAAGGCCGGTTTAAGTATTGGCTTTTTTTGCGGTTTACTTCAGGATATTTTTTTTGGACAGGCAATTGGGTTTTATGCATTGATTTACATGTATATAGGGTTTACAAATGGTATTTTCAACCGTTTCTTTTATCAGGAGGATATTCGTATGCCCCTTGCCCTGATCTCTATCAGTGATCTTGCATACTCTATGATATGTTATGTTTTATTATTTTTACTAAATGCTAAATTCAATTTCGGCTATTATTTTAAACACATTATTATGCCGGAAGTTGTTTATACGATTTTGATTACCATCATTATTTATCCAGTTATTCTGCTGATTCATAAATCTCTGGAAAAGAAAGAGAAAAGGAGTGAGAAGAAATTTGTTTAAGCAAATAAAAAATGATTTTCTGGCAACAATTAATACAAGACTTCTGATTCTTTTTATCTTATTTATTGGTATGGGTTGTGCTTTGATTTATCGGACATTTTCACTTCAAATCGTAAACGGGCAGACCTATATTGATAACTTTAATTTGAAAATCAGCAAGGAGAGTTCCATTCCCGGTGCCAGGGGAAATATCTATGACTGCAACGGGGAATTGCTGGCTTATAATGAACTGGCTTATTCCGTTACCATACAGGATGTTTATGAATCCGGAAAAACAAAAAATACCAAACTAAACACCACAATATATAAACTGATTAAAATGATAGCATCTAATGGAGATAAAGTAATCAGCGACTTTAATATTATATTGGATGAAGATGGAAATTATTCATTTTCATTGGAAGGTACAAAGCTCCTAAGGTTTCTGGCAGACATTTATGGAGAAAAACTTACCAGTGATCTTACTTATGCCCAGAAGACAGCTACTCCGGATGAAGTAATTAAATATCTTTGCAGTACTGCAAAATATGGACTTGGTGAGTATGTTACAACAGATGGTGTAAACACGTTTGTTCCTGAACAGGGATACACAAAAGTAGAAATCCTTGAAATTCTTACTATTCGTTATTCCATGAGTTCCAATAATTATCAAAAATATATTCCTACTGTTGTATCCAGCGAAGTTGGTGATAAGACTGTAGCACAGGTAATGGAAAACAGCGACAGCCTTTTAGGCGTTGAAATTCAGGAAGATACTGTCAGAAGATACAATGACAGTGTATATTTTTCCCATATAATTGGATATACCGGAAAAATCAGCCAGGATGAATATGACGTATTAAGTGTGGATAATCCAGGATATACTCTTACCGATATTGTGGGTAAAGCTGGAATTGAAAATGTAATGGAAACAAGTCTTCAGGGCACAAAAGGTTCTGAAACCATATATGTAAATAATACAGGAATGGTTATCGATTCAACAGACAGGGTAGAGCCAATTGCCGGAAATGATCTTTATCTTACTATTGATAAAAATCTTCAGATAGCAATATATAATCTTCTTGAAGAGAATCTTGCCGGTATTCTTGTAAGTAAAATCCGCAATATTAAAGAATATGTACCTGCGGAAAATTCAACTTCCAGTGATATTGTAATACCAATCTATGATGTATATTTCGCACTCCTTAATAATACCGTTATTGATATTAAGCATTTTAACAGCGATAATGCAGGTGAAGTAGAAAAGCAGGTATATTCTTCTTTTCTTCAGAAACAGACAGATGTATTTGCCACACTTCGCGATGAACTTGAAAACACATCAACGCCTTATGACAAACTTACGGAAGAATATCAGATTTATGAAAGCTATATTGTTTCCATGCTTATGTCCAGTAATAAAAATGTTCTGCCTGATATTAATATAGATACAGAAGATCCAACCTATATTGCATGGAAAACCGATGAAACCATTAGCTTAAAAGATTTTTTAAGTTATGCAGTAGCTCAGAACTGGATTGATGTTTCCAAACTTGAAATGGGTAGCAAATATGCAGATTCTGCTGAAGTATATAAAGTTCTTGTAGACTATATCTTTAAAAATCTGGAAAATAATACTGCCTTTGCAAAAAAAATGTATAAATATATGCTGCTTGGGGACATGATTACAGGTAAACAGATCTGCCTTCTTTTAAATGAGCAGAATGTTATAGATGCTACCCCTGAAGAGATAAGCCAGATTAATGGCGGAACTTTAAAACCATATGATTATCTGGTGAATCTTATTTCAACCTTGGCAATTACTCCAGCGCAGCTGGCATTAGATCCTTGTAGCGGATCCTTTGTTGTTACAAACGTAAAGACGGGTGAGATAAAAGCTCTTGTATCTTATCCAAGTTATGATAATAATCGCCTTGCGAATACAGTTGATGCAGATTATTATGCTGAAATTTCTACTGATTTGTCAAAACCTTTATGGGATTATGCAACCCAGCAAAGAACAGCACCAGGTTCTACTTTTAAAATGGTATCTGCTGTTGCTGGTTTGGAAGAAGGCGCAATCTCCACCACCGATACTTTTACCTGCACTGGACTTTTTGATAAAGTAACTACTCCATATAAATGTTGGATTTATCCGGGTCGACATGGTGCTTTGAATATTACCGGCGCCATAGAGAACTCCTGTAACTTCTTCTTTTATGAACTTGGATACAAACTCAGTACCGTAAATGGAGTTTTTGATAACCAGCAGGGTATTGATACCCTTGCCCGTTATGCTGACCTATTTGGTCTTTCTGATAAATCCGGTATTGAGATAACTGAATCTGAACCTAATGTTTCTAACGATTATGCAATTCCTTCCTATATTGGACAGGGAAATCATAACTATACAACGGTAGGCCTTGCCCGGTACGTAACGGCTGTGGCTAACAGTGGAACCGTATACAATTTAAGTCTGCTGGACAAACTTACAGATTCTCAGGGTAACATGGTGAAAGACTTTACCCCTACCGTGCGCAATACAATAGATATTTCACAAGGCTACTGGGATGCAATTCATGAAGGTATGAGACGCGTAGTTGCAAAAAAAGCGTATTTCACCAACATTGGAGTTGTAGTCGCAGGTAAAACAGGAACAGCTCAGGAAAATACTTCAAGAGCCAGCCATGCACTTTTTGTTGGCTATGCGCCTTATGATAATCCTGAAATTGCTTTCGCCTGCAGGGTGGCATTTGGTTACTCGTCAGATTACGCAGCACAGATAACAAAAGATGTAGTAAAATATTATTTTGGATTGGAAGATAAGAATGTCCTTTTGGATGGAACAGCCCAGGACATATCAAATGTAACCACCACATTAGATTAAGGGAGGATTCAGTGAATAACTCAATTATTATAAAAAGTTTTCAAAATGGTATCTCTGTATCTTTGGATCCGGACATCGATTTTCAGGAACTGATTAATGAAATAGAAGAAAAATTCCAGCAGACAGGTAAATTTTTTAAAGATGCAAAAGTGGCTTTATCCCTGACAGGGCGCAATCTGACAGACTCCGAGGAGAAACAGATAGTAGATGCCATTATGCATAACAGTAGCTTAACCATCATCTGTCTGGTAGGAAAAGATGAAGATAACCGCCACTTTATGAAATCACTACAGAAATTGGAAAATAGAAATAAAGCCAATGAAGGACAGTTTTTTAGAGGAACTTTAAAAGAAGGGCAGACATTAGAATCCGAAACCAGTCTGACAATTATTGGAGATATCTGCAAAGGTGCAACCGTAATGGCTATGAAAGATATTATTGTACTGGGAAGCATCTATGGTAAAGCATATGCTGGAGATAATGGTAAAAGTGGTCACTTCATCTATGCACTGGAAATGAATCCGGAAGTCCTTCAGATTGGAGACATTAAATACCGTCCCACAAAAAGTTCTCTTTGGACAAAAAAATCAAAGAATGAATCCTGCATAGCATATGTGAGTGAAAATAAAGTAATTATGGAACAGGTTTCAAAAGATATCATGAACAAAATGCAGATTGAACTGGAGAAATATGAAAAGAAGATATAAAATTAGAGATTATGATTTTAAATTGATATTACTTTTAATAGCACTTTCCATTATTGGCATTATGGCAGTGGGAAGCGCAAATATTGACTACAGGCAGAAGCAGATGGAAGGTGTTCTTCTTGGTTTGTTTCTGATGGTTGTCATATCCTTTTTTGATTATAATTTCTTCCTGAATTTTTACTGGATACTTTATGTTCTTAACATCCTGTTATTATTACTTGTATATACACCCCTTGGAGTTACAACAAATGGTGCTACCAGATGGATTGTCATTTTTGGATTTCAATTTCAGCCATCAGAAATGACGAAAATTTTATTGATTTTATTTTATGCACAGTTTATTATGAAACATAGAGAGAAGCTTAACACCTTAATCATGATAGGTGCATGTATCCTTTTAATGCTACCTTCCCTTCTTTTGGTATACAAGCAGCCAAATCTTTCAACTACAATTATGCTGGTAATCATATTCTGTGTTATAATGTTCATAGGTGGTTTAAGTTATAAAATAGTAATTCCAATGCTTGCAGTACTTTTACCGGCTTTTATCATTGCATTTACAATGGTTATCCAGCCTGGGCAGACCTTAATTGAACCTTATCAACAGACTAGAATTCTGGCCTGGCTCCATCCTGAGGATTATAGTACAACGGAAGCCTATCAACAGCTGAATTCCATAATGGCAGTTGGATCAGGACAGTTGTGGGGTAAGGGACTTAACAATAATATTATTGGATCTGTAAAAAATGGAAACTTTATATCAGAACCTCAGACAGATTTTATTTTTGCTATAGTGGGAGAGGAACTAGGGTTTGCAGGCAGTTGTGCAGTAATTATTCTTACAAGTGCCATAGCCATAGAATGTATTATTTGTGCCAGAAAGGCAAAAGATCTTCAGGGAACCATTATTTGTGGTGGCATGGGTGCCATTATTGGTTTCCAAAGTTTTATGAACATGTCTGTTGCAATAGGGCTTTTACCAAATACCGGTATACCACTGCCTTTTGTTAGTTATGGACTGACATCCTTAGTCAGCTTGTTTATAGGAATGGGGTTTGTATTAAACGTACGATTACAAAGTATAAGAAAATAAAAATGGAAAGCGCAGCAGCCAGGAATATCATTTTATTTCCAATGGTCAGTAGGGAGGATTCTTATGAACATCGCATTAATCGCACATGACGCAAAGAAAAAACTTATGCAGAATTTCTGTATTGCATACAGAGGAATTTTAAGCAAAAACGAATTGTTTGCCACAGGAACAACAGGTCGTCTGATAGAAGAAGTCACAAATCTTAATGTACACAAATATCTGGCGGGACATCTTGGCGGTGAACAGCAGATTGGTGCTCAGATTGAACATAATCAGATTGATTTGGTTATTTTCCTTCGCGATCCCCTAAATCCAAAATCCCATGAACCTGATGTTAATAACGTTGTCCGTTTATGCGATGTGCATAATATTCCACTGGCAACCAACCTTGCAAGTGCAGAACTGTTAATTAAATCTCTTGACAGAGGAGACCTTGAGTGGCGTGAAATGTATAAATAAGTTTTTTTGTTTTACTTTTGTAATTATTTTAGCCTGTTCATCACTTACTGGATGTGGAAGCAAGGAATTTACTATTCCATATACCATCGATTCACCTGTAAGCAGTTTCAGCGTTGTAAATAACGATTCCGAAGACTTTGCCTCACCTTTTGCAGCCAGCCTTTGCATTGCAAATGATGATGTTTTGGGAAAAACGGATATTGATATGACAAATGCTACTGTAGCAGGTTTATTTGATTTATATAACAGTAAGACCCTCTATGCAAAAAATATCCACCAGCGTATGAATCCTGCCAGCATCACCAAAATTATGACTGCACTGGTAGCCTTGAAATATGGCAATATGGAAGATGTGGTTACTATTTCTGAAAATATTGTTTTTAACGAATCCGGAGTTCAGGTTATCGGGCTGAAAAAAGGTGATCAGGTTACACTTGACCAGTTGATGCACATGATGCTTATTTATTCTGCAAACGATGCAGCAGTAGCCATTGCAGATTATATAGGAGGAAGTGTGGATCAATTCGCAGAAATGATGAACCAGGAAGCATTATCCCTTGGAGCAACAGAAAGTTGCTTTAAAAACCCCCATGGATTAACAACGGATGGACATTATACAACTGCCTATGATTTGTATCTTATTTTCAACGAAGATATTAAATATGATTTGTTTAATGAGATTATAAATATGGACAAATATAGTACTGTTTATAAAAATGCTGATGGTGAAGATGTAGAAGTAAACATCCAGACTACTAATTTATTTTTAAGAGGTACCTTTAAAGCACCTGACCAGGTAACTGTAATCGGAGGCAAAACAGGAACTACAAATGCTGCCGGACATTGCCTTATTATTCACTCAAAAGATACACAGGGCCGCTCGTATATCTCCGTAATTCTTCAGTCCACAGAAAGTACGGTAATGTATCAGGAAATGGCAGATTTGTTGGGCGAAATCTAAAATATATTCTCTATTAAGGTTGTTTTTTCATGTAACATCATCTATAATAAATTTTAACAAACGTGTTATGGAACGTGTCAAAATTACTTTAGGAGGGTTTGCCAATGATACAATTAATTGTAGGAGACAAAGGTAAAGGTAAAACAAAAGTATTGCTTGATAAAGTAAATACGGAAGTGAAAAGTATCCCCGGTAACACAGTATATCTTGATAAAAGTGCAAAACATATGTATGAATTAAATAATAAAATTCGGTTGATTGATGTATCTGAATTTTCTTTTGGCTCAAGTGATGAATTTGTAGGATTCATTTGTGGAATCATATCGCAGGATCATGATTTGCAGAGAATGTATTTTGACAGTTTTCTGAGAATTGCCTGTCTGGAAAACCAGAATATCTCGCCGGTTATAAGTAAATTGGAAGATCTCAGTGAAAAATTTGGAGTTGATTTTGTTATATGCATATCCATGAATGAGGATGTACTACCAGAAAATGCAAAGTCAAAGGTTATTGTAGCTCTCTAATATACAAAAAAACCTCGGATCGGTTCCGGGGTTTTTTTTAAGTAGTTATACAAGTATCTGATATATGGAGGATTCGGTATTGGCACAAAAAAAATCCGCAACGATAAAAAAATATCGCAAGCCGCTGAATATCAATTTAGGAATTGTAATCTTCAGTGTTATTTTTGTATATATTATTATCTGTATCATCATGTATTTTAATTCGAAGCACATTGTGGGTTATGAGGTAACAATGGGTTCCCTGTCCGAAAGCAAGGTTTATCAGGGAATAGCAATGCGCGATGAACAGGTTTATTACTGTAATAATGCAGGTTATATTAATTACTACAGTCCGGAAGGAAAGCGTGTAGGCTTTGGTGACCTGATCTATACAGTTGATGAGACAGGACAGCTTGCGGATATGGCAGGTTCAAGCGATGCAACCGCCACAGGAAGTCTTTCTTCAGAAGATCTTTCTGAACTTAAAAATCAGATTATCACATTCAGAACAAATTTTAATGATCATGATTTTTCATCTGTTTATGATTTTAAATCCAATGTGAATGGAACTGTATTAAAGCTTGCAAATTCAAATATTCTTGATAATATTGCAACCTTGGAAAGTAGTGGTTCCAGCGATCTGATAAATTATGGTAAATCAGATGTATCCGGTATTGTTATTTATTCAATGGACGGAGATGAAACTCTAACAGACGATCAGCTTTCCTCTACTTTATTTGACCAGAGTAAATATAAAAAACAGCAATTAATAAATAATGAATTGGTAGCTTCGGGAGATCCTGTTTATAAATTATCATTATCAGAAGACTGGTCAATAGCCATCCAGGTGGACGCAGCAAAGGGTGCTGAACTTCTAGAAGATGGATATGTAAAAGTAAAATTCCTTAAAACCCAGGACGTTTCCTGGGGGAAAGTATCTATTGTCACAAATGGGGACGAAACCTTTGCAAAGCTTACCTTTAGTAATTCTATGATAAATTACTGTACTGATAGATTTATTGATATTGAACTTGTAACAAATGATGAAACGGGTTTAAAGATACCTAATTCTTCCATCGTAGAAAAAGAATTTTTTCTGATACCACAGGATTATTTAATAACCAGTGGTACCACAGAAGAAACGGGATTTATGAGAACAGGATATGATGAAAAAGGCAATGCCACAACTGAATTTGTTAATGCAGATGTATATAATCTGGAAGATTCTAATTATTATATAGATGATAGTTCTCTTCGAATTGGAGATGTATTGCAAAAGCCTGACTCGCTGGATACCTACACAGTAAGCAAACGTGGTACACTGATTGGCGTGTATAATATGAATAAAGGTTATGCAGATTTTAAAAGAATTACTATTCTTTATCAGAATGAAGAATATTCAGTTGTACAGTCCAATACAGCATATGGGCTTAGTGTGTACGATTATATAGTACTGGATGCCAAAAGTGTTAATGAAAATGATTTTATTTATGAATAAAAACTAATAAATAAGTTTATGAGTACATAAAGTTATCAATTAATCTATTTATTAGTCATCAAAATAGAGGGAAATAAAATGAACGAGCAGATAAACCAGGAAATAAAAGAGAATTATTTAAGTGTACTTGAAAGTATAGGGATTGCCTGTAAAAAGGCTGACCGTAGTCCTGATCAGGTAACCTTGATTGCGGTAAGCAAAACCAAACCGGTAGAAATGTTACAACAGATTTATGACTGCGGTTGCAGACATTTTGGAGAAAACAAAGTACAGGAACTTGTAGATAAATATGAAAAACTCCCAAAAGATATTCACTGGCATATGATAGGGCATCTCCAACGTAACAAGGTGAAATATATTATTGATAAAGTGGATTTTATTCATGGAGTAGATTCGTTTGAGCTGGCGCAGGAAATTAGCCGTCAGGCAGTAAAGCATAATAGGACTGTTAATATTCTGATTGAGATAAATGTAGCAGACGAAGAATCAAAATTTGGTGTTTCTTTTAATGATGCGGAGACTTTAGTACTGCAAATTTCCACATTGGAAAATATTAGCATTCGTGGTTTTATGACAGTGGCACCATATGTTGATAATTCCGAGGAAAATCGACAACATTTTGTGAAATTGAAACAATTATCTGTTGACATAAAGAATAAAAACATTGATAATACATGTATAGATGTGTTATCTATGGGCATGACAAATGATTATAAAATAGCAATCAGCGAGGGTGCTACTTTTGTACGGGTAGGTACGGGAGTATTTGGAGAAAGAAATTACAGTATGTAAGGAGAAGTACAATGGGTGTGATGGACAAATTTTTGAACTATATGAAATTAAATCCTGATGATGAAAATGACGATTATGGTTATGACGATGACTATGAAGAGGAAATAGACGAAAAACCACGTAAAAATAGTGTTATGAAAGAAGTAGTGGAAGAGGATGACAGAAAATCAAAAGTTACCCCAAAAGTTACTCCTATGAGACCAGCAAGAAAAATGAATACGAATGCAAACGGCATGGAAGTTTGTGTAATTAAGCCTTCCAGTGTAGAGGATGCAAGAGAAATTACAGATACATTACTGGCAAACAGAACCGTAGTTCTTAATTTAGAAGGTCTTGATGTGGATATTGCACAGCGAATTATAGATTTTACTTCAGGTTCCTGTTTTGCAATTAGTGGAAATCTTCAGAAGATTTCTCATTATATTTTCATAATAACACCTGCCTGCGTGGATATTTCAGGTGATTTTCAGGAAATTTTCGCTGGAGCATTTGATGTTCCTTCCGTGAAAAACAGATTATAAATACAGTAAAAACATAAGACTTCCTGCCTTTTATGCGGCGGGAAGTTTTTAAATAAGCAGCATCATCACAGGATGCAGATGGGAATGTAAATGGAACAGATATTGGCGATTAATTTTAATAAAAAACCCTGCTACAATATACATTTTAAAGATTCTTTTCAGGAATTGCCTGAATTACTGGAACCTTTTCAAATAACGAACAAAAAAATCTGTATTGTTACAGATTCTAAAGTAGAAGCCTTATACTCGTCAGAGTTAAAAAGTTTATTGAAAGATCATTGCAGAGAGGTATTCATATTTTCTTTTGATGAGGGAGAAAAAAATAAAACCTTAGATACGGTAAAAGACCTTTATACCTTCCTTATTAATCATAAATTTGACCGCAAGGACATTCTTATGGCTGTTGGTGGAGGCGTTGTAGGAGATCTTACAGGATATTCTGCAGCCACATATTTAAGAGGAATTGATTTTATACAGATTCCCACAACGCTTCTTTCCCAGGTAGACAGTAGTATCGGTGGAAAAACCGGAGTTGATTTTGACAGTTATAAAAATATGGTAGGCGCTTTTTATATGCCCAGAATGGTTTATATGAATCTTTCTGTATTAAAAACCCTGGATGACCGACAGTTTTATTCTGGAATGGCTGAAGTTATGAAATATGGTCTGATTAAAGATGCAGGTTTTTATGAATGGTTAATTGCTAATATGTATGAAATCTGTGAAAAAGACCCGACTATTTTATCTGAAATGATTTATACCTGCTGCACGATCAAAAAAGCGGTAGTGGAAAAAGATCCTACTGAACAAGGAGAACGGGCTTTACTGAACCTTGGTCACACCATAGGACATGCCGTTGAAAAATACAAGAATTTTCAACTTCTTCATGGTGAATGTGTTGCCCTTGGTTGTATTGCGGCTGCTCATATATCCTGGAAACATAATCTTCTTTCCATGGAAGAGTATTATGAAATAAGAGATATGTTTGTACCCTTTAATCTTCCAATAACCGTAGACCAGTTAGACCTTGAAGCAGTACTAAATCTTACAAAATCAGATAAAAAGATGGAAGAAGGCAAAATAAAATTTATTTTATTGAAAAAAATTGGAAAAGCCATCATAGACAATACTGTTAGTGATGAAGAAATTTTGGCAGCATTACATGAAATAAACTTTAGTGAAGAGGACCAGTATGAATAATAATATGGAACCGTTAGAAAATGATAGTACAGATAAAAAAAGTAAGGAAATTTTTCACAAAATCAAAGTACTCCTAATCCAGGTTCTTTTGTTTGGCACCATGCTTTCCATAGATCAGATTACTAAACATTATGCTTATACCTTATTAAAAGGCAAAGAACCTTTCTCCCTGATAAAAGGTGTTCTGGAATTTTACTATCTGCAAAATAGCGGAGCAGCATTTGGTATGCTTCAGAACCAGAAGTTCTTTTTTATCTTTGTAGCCATATTATTCTCCGTTATTATCCTTTTTGTATTAATAAAGGCTCCAAATCTTAAAAAATATAATGCTCTTCATTTCTGTCTTGTAGCAATTATGGCAGGAGCGGTAGGAAATATGATTGACCGTATCCGATATGATTATGTTATTGATTTTATTTATTTTAAACTAATTAATTTTCCTATTTTTAATGTTGCTGATATCTGTGTTACCTGCGCCACAGCTGGACTTATGATCCTTCTTCTATTTGTATACAAAGAAGATGACCTTAGTTTTCTCAGTTTTAAACAGAAAAAATACAGGCAACTATAAAAAGAACTATAAAAGCAGCAAAAGAAAGAATGTGAACGATGACCGAATTTATATTTCGAATTACGGAAGAGTATGAAGAATATGAGGACCAGCGTATTGATAAATGTATCAGTCTGTTGATAGATGATGTGTCCAGATCTTATGTTCAGAAATTGATTAAAGACAATCAGATTTTTGTAAATGATAAAAATGTAAAAGCAAATTATATTGTAAAATTAAATGATGAATTAAAAGTACAATTGCCGGATGCCATTGAACCTGATATTTTACCGGAAAACATACCATTGGATATTTTATATGAAGATTCGGACGTTTTAGTAGTAAACAAGCAAAAAGGTATGGTGGTACACCCTGCTGCAGGGCATTTTACGGGCACTTTGGTAAACGCAGTAATGTTTCACTGCAAAGATCAGTTGTCGGGCATTAATGGTGTTATGAGGCCTGGTATCGTACATCGAATAGACATGGATACCACGGGTTCTGTTATCATCTGTAAAAACGATTTTGCCCATGCTTCTATAGCACAGCAGCTGAAGGATCACACCATTATCAGAAAATACAGGGCATTGGTTTTTGGAACTTTAAAAACCGGCACAGGAACGGTAGATGCACCTATTGGAAGAAATGAAAATGACAGAAAAAAGATGGCTATCAGTAAAAATGGAAGAGAAGCAATAACTCACTATACCTTATTAAAACAGTTTCAAGACTATGCTTACATAGAATGCAGCCTTGAAACAGGCAGGACTCATCAGATTCGTGTACATATGGCCAGCATAGGACATCCTTTACTTGGAGATGAAGTTTACAGTAACCGCAAATGTCCTTTTAATCTAAAAGGGCAGGTTCTACATGCTTATATTCTTGGCTTCAAGCATCCTCGTAGTGGTGAATATATAGAAACTATAGCTCCAATACCGGAATATTTTGAACATCTTCTGAATATTTTAAGCTAATTATTGCTGTGTTTTACTGTTTTTTTGCTGTATTTTGGCGTTGTAATATTTTTCCAAAGTGATTATAATGTAGTTAGTACTAAAGATAAAATTCCTTCTACAAATGTTGTACCTGCGGCATATATAATTTGCAGGTGTAAAAGAAAGGCAAGGTGATTAGTGTGAATACAATAATTACAATTGGTCGTCAGTTCGGTTCTGGTGGTCGTGAAATTGGAGAAAAAGTAGCAGAGCATTTTAATATTAAATGTTATGACAAAGAATTATTATCCAGAGCAGCCAAAGAAAGCGGTTTTTGTGAGGAAATGATACAGAATCATGATGAAAAGCCAACAAATTCCTTTTTATATAATCTTGTGATGGACACATATTCCTTTGGATATAATGCTTCCTCTTTTGTGGATATGCCTATTAGCCACAAAGTATTTCTGGCTCAGTTTGATACAATCAAGAAAATAGCAGATGAAGGTCCCTGCGTTATGGTAGGAAGATGTGCCGATTATGCACTGTCCGACTATAAAAACTGTCTGAATCTTTTTATTTCTGGTGATACCAAAACTAAAATAGACCGAGTAATGGGTAAATACAATCTTACAGAGCAAAAAGCCAAGGAAATGATCAACAAAAAAGATAAACAACGTTCCAGTTATTATAATTATTATTCTTCAAAAAAATGGTCCCAGGCTGATAGTTATGACTTATGTATTAACTCAAGTGTTTTAGGAATTGAGGGTACTGTAAATTTGGTTATTCAGTATATTGAAGATTTCGAGAAACGGATTATAAAAAAATAAAAATTAATAAATGAAAAA
>Ga0302288_1001083_pt1 | contig 18747 bp, 17 predicted proteins | sample III_Fen_N1_1_FD_194549 | JGI IMG/M metagenome (GOLD analysis project Ga0302288, IMG submission 194549) | Peat permafrost microbial communities from Stordalen Mire near Abisko, Sweden - III_Fen_N1_1 | ecosystem: Environmental > Terrestrial > Soil > Wetlands > Permafrost | place: Sweden: Abisko...
TAGAAATACTGAAGATTAAATTTTTTTCCATTTTTTCATTCTTACCTCACCATCCTTCATAATAAAATCATCATATATTTTTTGATCAAAATCATCTTCAAAATTATATTTTTTATCTTTATTTTTCAAAATTAAATTCAATTTTTCTCTGCGATGATATTTTTTAGCATCCGCCATGATTTTTTGTCCTGATTTTTTTACCAAAATACCATTTTCAACAAATAATTGATCTTCAAAAATTCTACCTCTATAATCTCTAGGAATAAAATCATCATCATATATCACATTCAGCACACCCCAATGATATCTAGAATGTAAATAATCTTCAACTCTATATCTATATTTTTTTTTAATTTTTGTTAAAATTTCAGAATATACATCATTCCAATTATATCCAATTTTAGAATCTATAAATTTACACAAAGGCACAAAACTATAATTAAAATAACCAGTTTTTACTGCTTGATGAAAAGGCAAACTAGAAAACAAATCAATGTTTTTAATTCTCCAATATTTTTTACTTCTCCAGTAAGAATCACTTTTTATTGACCTTGATTTTCTATGTAAATATTTAGTTTTTAACATGACTATTATATATTAAAAAAAGATGAAAGGTTATCTACCTTTCATCTTTCTCATATCACGTCTATTTCTTCTATCATCTTTTTCTTTATCTGTCTTATATACTTTAGAATTATATTCTACTGGAAGTTTGCCTTTTTTTTCCAATTCCCTTTTTTGTTTCCAAGAAAGTTCTTTACCTGTATCTTTAACATTCCAAATAGGTTTTATTCTATCCAATATTGTTGCTGTAGGCTCAATTAATCTTTCAATTAAATCTGAGTCCTTATATGCAAAAACTGATTCATCAACAGTTTCTTTACAAACTGATGTTGTATAAATACCTTTCATAGATTTTTTAACTTCTTCTACTGAATATTTTTCCTTAGCTTTGGAGCGGCTTTCTTTTCTTCCTGATCCATGTGGTCCACTATTTAACCAATCTTCATTAGACTTACCTTCACATAATAATATTCCATCCTTTTGATTAAATGGTATAATCATTTTTTGTCCAACATAAGATGATATTGCACCTTTTCTTATAATCATATCTTTTACATCAATATAATTATGAACAGTTGAAATAACTTCATCAAACTTATTAATATTTAATATGCTTTGAATAATATTCAACATAGTTGATCTATTCCATTCTGCATATTTCTGAGCAAATATCATATCAAATAAATATCCAATCATATTTTCACCTAGTAAATATTCTTTATTAATACCCATTTTATAAGTATCTTTTAATTCTTGAATCTTTTTAGGTATTAAACTTTTAGGATAAGTATTAAATTTTATCTTTTCTAATTCTGAATTATAAACTTCTGGTGCAATATTCATTTTGGATTTTGCAACATTTGTCCAATAATCTGCAATTTTAAGTCCAAAATTTCTTGAACCACTATGAATAGTAATCCAATAATCACCATTTGAATCTTTTCCCAATTCCTGGAAATGATTCCCGCCTCCAAGAGTTCCAATAGCGTTCCAAAATTTAGTATCATCTATTCCGATACTTTTAATCTTAGTAGATAACCATTTTTCATTATAGACAGGTGCAGTATAAGATGTGTTAAACTTTTTATTATACTCTATCACAAACTTATCAGCAACATTTTGAACTTCTTCAAAAGGTATATTTTTAAACATAGATTCTTTATGAACATTAAATCCCATAGGAATATTCATTTTAACATCCATATCAAATTTTTCCAGATTCACTTTGTATGTATTTGAAAATCTGGCACTTAGCATACCACAGCCAATATCAACACCAATGTGGGCAGGATTCAACATATTAGTTACTGGCATACAAAATCCAATGACTATTCCCTTCCCAACATGTGTATCAGGCATTATTCTAACTTTCACATTTTCAGACACTTGCTGATCTAAAATACTTTGTATTAAAGTATATGCTTCTGCTTCTATATCATCAATAAAAATTTTACAATCTTTATTATATTTTCCTTTTAATTCAATCATAATTACTCTCTTTCTTTTTTAATTATACAAAGATAACAATAATTTTTAAATAAACCTACAAATGTAAATATATTTTTATTTTTTTATCAATATCAGTTTCAGTTTTATATAAATGAGTGTTTTTTAAGTATACCACGAATAGATTTACGACAATGCCCAGTTTTCTTTGAAATATAACTAATTATATTTTTATTTTTACACTCTTCTATATATTTTAACAATTTATCATGCTCAATATTATATCTATTAGAAAATCTATCATCATTTGATAATATTAAATTTTGGCTTCTACCTTCTCTGATAATTCTTTCTATAATTTTTCTGGATGTTTTTTCTTTAAATTGATCCTTAAAATGTGAAAAAATTTGAACTGATGAATATCCACTATTAAATAACTTATAAATTGTATTTCGATCTTCATCTAATATTATTTTATATTGACTGTTCAATTTTCCAGGTCTTTTACATTTAGGAGATTTCAGCATAGATTGCCTAATTTTATTTTTAATTTCTTCCTTATTCGGATGATTTTTAAAAATGTCACAACCAGATGAACCACCTTCACATATATTATAACCTATTGGCGATAAAGTATTTTCACTTTTAATATAGAATCTCTCTAAATCATCTAAATTTTCTCTATTTGTCACACCTGACCAAAGGATATCTTTTGTAAAATTTTTTTTACCATATTTTTTAATTGATTGCTCAATAATTGATCCAGATCCAAAATATAATGCGCGATTATAGATACTTTGCCCTACATATTTTTTATTATTTATCAAATTTGTTATTATATAAATTTCCATTATAATATCATTTTTTCAATTTTTTCTTTAAATTTATTCTCTTTTATCAATTCTTGAATTATACAATATTCAATAAATTTTGATCTATTTGTAAAATTTTCTGAAATATAATTTAAAACATCTTTATTTAAAGAAATACTCACCTCATCTTTTGATTTTTTCATACAATGTTTTATTCTTTTATTCTATATATAAATAATATAAAGTCATTTTTTACCATTTTTATATCTTTTTCATATGATAAAACTAACATAAACAAAATATATTAAAAATAATATATAAAAGAAAATTAATTATGCGAAATAAACTTCCAGATAATGAAAAAAGAAAAGCCATCACAACAACAATAGATTCTAAAATAAATAATATGTTAGAAGAATGGATGAAAGATAATAATTATGACAATAAATCTAAAGTTATAGAGAGATTAATTTTAAATGAAATTAATAAACAAAAAAAGTCTGAATAAAATTCAGACTTTTTTTGTTTAAATTATTTTTCCAAATTTAACATTCTTTAATAATATCCCTCACCTTTGCAGCTCTCTCATAATCTTCAACTGCAACAAAATCTTTCATTTTTTCACTAAGAACGCCCTTTTGAATACCACGAGTTTCTGGATCTTCATATCTATAATTTTCCATTAAATCCTCAAAAATTTTTTCATATTTTCCAATTTCTTCAGAAAGAATTTCTTTACTAGTATTTATTTGAATTCTTAATTCTGGTATCTTTTCCAATATCTCATCAAATTTTATTTTTGTTTTTTTTAATTTATCATATACAGAAAAAGCATCTATCAACATTTCATCAATAGAATGAATTTTAGTATCTAGTGGCGTATTAGAATATTTATACGTTTCTGCTTGTGAAAGCAAATTGTCATAATTAAATTTTTTACCCTCAATTGTATAAATAGTTTTAATCCATAGCAATAAAGTTAAAATATTATCAATATTTACTTTAGTTTTCATTTTTTCCATCACTGTAGCCATATCATTATATATTAAAATTAATCAATTATGTTTATTCATTTTTAAATAAATCATCTGGAAATATAGAAGGATCTATATTAGATAATCTTTCATTCAATCTTCTATTCAATTCATCGTATATCATTTTATAAAGAGGTGATTTTTTATCAACATATTTATCTATCGAATTAAATCTCTCTTTACCAATTTCTAATTTTTCTAATTTATCAACAATATACATCACATAATCGTTGATTAAATCTGTCAATTTTTCAAAATCTGTTTTACTCATCTTTTCAAATTTTTCATCAATAAATAGATTATCAATAGATAATAATTTATCTATAGATAATTTCATTAAAAGCAACCTTAAATCAGAATCAGTTAGTTCTTTAATTTTTGGTATTAATTCTTCTATAAGTGGAGATTTGGCAAGTTGTTCAAGCCTAATCAATTTATCTTTACGCTCTTCTTTTATACAATTTGGTAATTTGCCAACACAATATAATTCATAAGCATCTTTTGCGTCTTTTAATCCACCTCCAGTTAATTCCTTTAATAATTTTACAGCACTTAGTCTTTGATTTTCTTTTATAAAAAAATCAAATTGTGTTTTATTCTGATATATAGCAATTGCAGCTTTTTTTAAATATTCTTGATCATATGTTGCAAATGAAATCATAATACTATTCCTTCTAATATAAGTAATTTTGAATATTTTTCAAGGACAACACATTTAGAGTAAATTTTATACTCTTTATCATACTTTTTTTCAGAAATAGTTCCAGAATTTGCTTTATCTTCAATTTTTTTAAAATTAGATTTAGCAACTTTCGCATTATCTTTCATTTCATCAACATAAGCTATCAAATCTTTCTGATTTCCCTCTTTAATAATATCAAATTGAGTTGCTTCCATACTAACACCTTCAAATCCATCTATTCCATAAAAAGAACCATGAGATTCATTTTGTTTTAATCCAATTAATATCATTATGAATATTTTTATATTTTTTACAAATATAATAAAAAATTTTAAATAAAAAATTATTGAAAAAGTTTTTTTAGCTTCATTTTTCTTATAATCTTAATACCATTTAATACTTCAATATAATCAAATTTAAGTGCCTCATTATCAAGTTTTTTAGCCAAAAAAACAGTATTATATAAAATAAAAAGAAAATAATCTTCATTAAAAAGTGGATGATCTTTTTTAATTTTTTGTGGTAATTGAAAAGTTTTTAACTTAAATAAATAAGATTTAAATATCTCACTCTTAGATTTTAAATCTATAGGATTTTTATTTATTATGTGAAAATTTATATCCTTAAGAAAATCATATAATTGATAAGTACTTTTTGACATTTTTTCATTATGTAGTTGTCGTTGTTGTAGTTGGTAAAATAGATGTTATTATTTCTATTTGATTTCCATAAGATGTACCAAGAACATTTATTGCATAAGCTCTTATATAATATAATGTATTATTATTTAATCCAGTAATATTACTAATAAATCCACCAATACCATTTCCATCACTTGTAAAACCATTATAATTATTAATAATATTTGGATATTCTGAATCACTCCAGCACACACCTCTATTTGTAACAGTATTATTACCATCATATAACACATCACCACCAATTGTAACACTATTACTTGTTAAATTCGTAATATTAGTATCTGTAATAACTGTTGATAATGAACCTAAAAATTTAGGTGGAAAAGTTAAATTTGTATCTATTCTATTTCTTAAATAATCTGATTGATAGCCTAATTGTCCGCCATAAACTGTTGCGTCCTTAAATAATCCTTGAATAAAATATCCATCATTTATTATTCCTTCTTCCCAAAATCCATTAATCCAATATCCATTATTAAAAATACCATTAATCCAATATCCTTCAAACCAATATCCATTATTAAACTCGCCTAATTCATGTGTACCGCCATACCAAGAACCATTATACCAAGTTCCATTTCGCCAATGAGTTCTATTATGATTATCTGATACGTGTGTAATACCCGATACTAAATTTAATCCAGAATGAAATTCACCATTTATAAATTTACCATCATGCCAAATTACAGATATATCAGATTTTGTTGTCGAACCAGTAATCGGCATTGAGCCAAATCTACTTCTAATATTAGGGTTGGCTTGATTAAAAGTTCCATTCAACCAATCACCAAAAACAAAATCTCCGCCAGTAAAATTACCACCCCACCATGTATTTCCTTGAAATGTACCATTTGAAAATGTACTAGGATTTGGATTCAAACTTCCTTCTGGAAATTGATCAAACCATTCACTATTATAAAAAATACCACCTTGAAATTTTCCTGTCCACCAAGCAGAATTTCTAAATATTCCACCATAAAAAACACCACTTTCCCATCTTGTATCATGAAAAAATCGTTCAATTTGTGTTTTAGAATCCCAATTATCATAAAAACCTTCAGAGCCAAAATATCCATTATAAAATTCACCTCTACGCCAAATTCCATGTAAAAATTGAGAATATTCTGGATTATCTTTTTCTAAAATCCTTTTATTTCTTATTAAGAGTTGTTGTAAATCAAAACGGTATGAATAAAATTTACCATTTTTCCATTCTCCATCATACCAAATACCTGAATACCAAGTACCATCTTCCCATTCACCGCCATACCAAGTACCTGAATACCAAACTAAACCATAATCATCTTCACCAACTATAGCATTTTCTACCAATGCATTAAGTAGCCAAATATATTTATATTTTATTTTCTCTGGTGTCAATCCATCAACCATTGTATAATTGGTCAATGTACTATTAAAATCAAAATTTGATATATCCCAAGTTTTCATAAATCTATATATAAAAATTTAGTTCTCAAACACAAATATAATATATACATTTTAAAAATCATCATGTTGTTGTGGTTGTAGTTGTAGGTGCTGTAGTTGTAGTTGTACATATAATTGCATTGGAATAAAAATATCCAGATGGTGAAATACTAATACTACTAACAGTGCAAATTCTTAATGGCATCAACGTACCACCACTTAAACAAGATTCCACAGAATTATTTCTATTTGCAATTCTACTACCACTACCACCACTAGTATGTATAGGAATAGTTACTATTATTGGATCAGCGCCTTCAGACGAATAATCATTAAATTCTATATTAGGTATAACTGAAATTGTATATGTCACATCAGCACCACCAAATAAACTAATACCAGCATAAACTGTATTATCTGATCCAGGTTGATTACATCCAAATTCAACATCAACACTTATACATAATACTGCTGTTGTCGTTGTTGTAGTAGTTGTACTTATTATAGATAATTCATCTACACTTGGACATCTATTATTATCTTGAATTCCACTAACACCACACCAATAATTAGTTGTTATCCATAAAAGATTAGCAATGTGATTAGTATCGGTATCCACAATACCACCAGCTCTCAAAGTAAAATTACTATTTACATATCCTCTACTAACTAATATACCCATTAATTAATATTTTTAATTATAGATTCAAGATTACATATTCTATCATTTAATTCTTGAATAGATTTTGTTATAATAGCTAAATGATTTCCCATCATATGTCCATCTTGTCTTTCTCCAGATAAAATGGGCAAAGTATCTTCAGCAATAAATCCAACTGCAGGTGAATTATCAGAATTAAGATTATATGAAACTATATTTGTATGAAGCAATATATATGTCGCATCATCATCATATAGATTTATGTTATGTTTCAATAATTTTGAAGAACCTCTATAAAATTCTTGTGCATAAAGATCATTTCCAGAAACATATATATTACCATTAGTATTATAACCATATGATGCACCAGAATCTCTAAATAAAACTTGATAATTACCACCAATTCCTAAAAGAAGTCCAGATGTTCCTGATGTACCTGAACTACCTGATCCACCTGTTCCAGATGAACCTTTATCTAATTGAACAACATTATTATTAGAATCCACACCTAAAAGTAATGTTGCAGTATTATCAGTAGTTAACCTAGCTGTCATTAAATTATCTATTGATGCCTGTTTTAAAATTAATGCAGTATTTTTAATATATGTTGATCCAGGCAATTCTTGCGCTGAATGATAATACCATGTCTCATCACCAGTTACAGAATATGGACAACCAGATATTGTTGAAGTTAATTTTACTATTGAAAACCTTTTAAAATCATAAACAGATGCCATTTCTATTATAGTAACATATAATCTAGCGGAATCACTACTAAACGTTGCATCATTCCTAATAGAAAATGGTTGAATAGTAGAACCAGAATTATAATCATAACTTGAAGTATAATGTGTTGGATTATAAAAAGTTAATCCACCAGTATTATTAGTTGCACTATCTACTATAACATTTATTTTATAAGAATCAACCTCTCTTACATCTGATCCCCAAATACAATTATTAAAAGTGGCATATCCACCAGAAATTCTTAAATAATATGATCCAGTGGTTGTATAAGCTATGTTATTAAACACCGGATTCGTAAATACAACAGCATTAGAACCAAAATTTAAATTCTTAGTTGTTATAGCTTCTATTTTTATTGCTATAGTGTTACCTGAAAATATTCTATTTTGTGTAAAGGTGATAGCACTTAATATTATAATTTTATAAGGTGTGGTAGATGGTGCCGCTGTAGCCCAAGCATTAACTAATTCTTGCTCCGTACTAGCTGTTAATTGAGTCTCTGGTGTCGTTGGACTTATTCCAGAACTACCTGACGTGCCATTCGTTCCTGACGTACCATTTGTACCAGTTCCTGATGAGCCTGAGGTACCATTAATACCTGAGGTACCATTAATACCTGAGGTACCATTAATGCCTGATGTACCATTAATGCCTGATGTACCATTAGTCCCAATTCCAGATGAACCTGATGATCCATTAGTACCAGATGTACCATTAGTAGCAGAAGAGCCTGAAGTTCCTGATGTACCATTAGTAGCAGAAGAGCCTGAAGTTCCTGATGTACCGTTAGTAGCAGAAGAGCCTGAAGTTCCTGATGTACCGTTAGTTCCTGAAGTTCCTGAAGTTCCTGATGTACCGTTAGTTCCTGAAGTTCCTGATGTGCCGTTAGTTCCTGAAGTTCCTGAAGTTCCAGATGTGCCGTTAGTTCCTGATGTGCCAGAACTTCCTGATGTGCCAGAACTTCCTGATGTGCCAGAACTTCCTGATGTGCCAGAACTTCCAGAACTTCCTGATGTACCATTAGTTCCTGATGTGCCATTAGTACCAGAACTTCCTGACGTACCAGAAGAGCCAGAACTACCTGAAGATCCTGAACTACCTGATGATCCAGAAGTTCCATTTTCAACATAAGATATAACAAGATTATGATTCAATAAGAATAATGTAGAATTAGATGCAACCCATGTAACACTAAATTCAAACCAAGAGCCGTGATCAATTCCATTATTCAATTCAAAAATTACAAAATTATCATAATTCACATTATCATAAATTCTAATTCTTGATATTCCATTAGTATTTAAACTACTCAACCAACCATCAACATAAATATTATTACCATTAAATTCACTAATATAAATTTTTGAAACGTTCCAAAAATTTATATCATTATCAAATTTTAAATATGTATAACCTGGATCAGAATGAGTTATACCTGTTAAAAATTTATAAGGCTGACTATCACCACCAAAAACACCAGATGATCCAGATGAACCGCTAGTTCCTGATGAACCAGATGAACCTGATGATCCATTAGTACCTGAACTACCTGAGCTACCTGAACTACCAGATGTACCATTACCAGCTTCTGTGTAAGTTAGAACTATATTTTCATTTAATGTAAATGTGCCATTTGAATCCACAATTGATACTATTAAAGTACACCATGATGCGGACCATTGAGTAATAGAATTTAATGTGAACACATAAAAAATATTTGAATTAATTCTATCAAAAATTCTAATTCTTGACATACCATGATCATTTAAAGTATTAAGCCAAGACTCTATATTTACATTATCACCATTAATATCACTAATATAAATTTCTGTTGGATTACTAACATCATTAAATTTCAAATATGAAAATCCAGGATTAGAAGCTGTATTACCAGTTAAAAAAGTATATGGTTGGCTATCTCCGCCAAAAATACCATCTATACCTGAACTACCTGAGCTACCAGATGTTCCAGCAAAAGTTTTTAAAATTAAATTAACATCTGATACACCACCAACAAACCAATACTCAATAATATCAGCACTACTAGCTTTTAAACCTACTGTTAAACCTTCATATCTATACGCACTAATTAAAAATGATAACGCAGCACTCTTACAAATATCTATAGTTGAACCTATATATGGTCCATATTTAGTATCTACAGGTGCTGTTGTTTTTGATAATATATTATCGGATAAATTTATTGCCATTTTTATATTCTGTTTTTTATATCACTCTTATATCTGTCGAGCCTAATGATGTAATTTTATGTGCTACATATATTTTAAATGATGCGGTCCATAATCCATCAGGACTTATTATTGATAAGTTTACTGGAGCTTCAAATAAATCATTAGAGTCAATACCAATATTTCCACTATTCAAAGCATTTTCATACCATTTTGTTTTTGTTGTAAATCCATTAAATACAGCAAACCAAGGCCATTCATTTACCGCAGCAAAATTCATATTTATTGTTCCACCTCCACTTGCTACCACTTTAGTATAACCAATACCCGTTTGAATTATTGTTACGATATCTGAAGCTGTTTTTACACTTGATTCTTTACCATAAAAATATGGATACCAACCATTTATTATTATATTATTAGATGCAAATCCAGTTGAACTACTTTGTGTTGCATTAATACTTCTAACTGCTGGTGTTCTAACATCATTTGATCCCTTATTATCCTTTTTTACTAAACCTGAATTATATGATCCAGTTCCATTATATATAGTTATACTTGGACTTTCACCAGCAGTTATTGGTATCGTATAATTATCAGTATAAATTAAAGTATATTTATAATTAGGATTATTATTATCAACATAACCAAATTGTGCTGCTATATCTGGTTGTGATGTTATTGTTGGTGATGATGATCCTATTTGAGATGTACTATTTCTAAATATTGTCAATAATGTAAATGAACCTGCATCATTTTTAGTACCAGATAATGTTAAAATAGGACTAATAATAGATCCAACTTCATATGAATATATTAAAGGATTTGGTGTTATTATTATTGTTGGTAATGTATATGTTGGTTGAACCGTTGGAAAAAGTAAATCACTAAATAATCCTACAAGTGTTTTATTCATTAAGCTACCAGCCGTTGTTCCAGCCGCTATTCCACCGACTGTTACCGGCATTTGTAATCCACTATCTAATGTTGCATTAAATATAGTTTGTGCAGAAAGAGATGTATATTCTAATCCAGTATTAGGAATAAATTGTAAATTAGTTCCGTCTTTTCCGTTTGTCCCGGAACTTCCTGATGTTCCATTAGTTCCAGAAGTTCCAGACGTACCATCATTTCCAATACCATCTGTACCATCTATACCTGAACTACCAGATGTTCCATTAATTCCAGAACTTCCTGATGTTCCGTTAGTGCCTCGAATACCAGAACTTCCAGAGGTTCCTGAACTACCTGATGTACCATTAATACCAGAACTACCTGATATACCATTAATACCAGAACTTCCAGAGGTTCCTGATGTACCATCGCCTCCAGCAGCGCCATTCAAATTTGTCACCCAACTCGATGCAGTTCCACTTCCAATTATATCAGTAATATAAAATGTTAATTCTCCTGTTAAAAAAGCATAAGACTCTACATAACCAAGTACCGCATTTCCTGTAGTTGACACTATAATATTCTGATAAACTGAATATGACAATCCAGTTGTTGTTGTTATAATTTGTGTCAATCCAGTTGATAAAATAGAAAGATTGAGGGTATCAAAAGAAACACCTCTATATAAATCTGATATTCCTCTTATTCCTGAACTTCCTGATGTACCATTAGTTCCAGATGTACCATTAATTCCAGATGTACCTGATGTACCATTAATTCCAGATGTTCCAGCAAAAGTTTTTAAAATTAAATTTTCATCGGCTATTCCACCAACAAACCAATATTCTATAATATCATCACTATTTACTTTAAGTCCAACAGTCAAACCTTCATAACGCCATGATAAATCTAAATATAACAGACAATTATCAATTGTATCATTTAAAGTAGGACCTAAATATGGGCCATATTTAGCATCTGCTGGTTTTGTGGTTTTAGATAGTATATTATCAGATAAATTTATTGCCATTTTATATTTTTATTTTTTAAATCATCGTATATCTGTTAAACCTAATGTTGTTACAGATTGTGCAACATATATTTTAAATGTTGTAGTCCATAATCCATCTGGACTTATTATTGATAATATTGTTGGAGCAGAAAATAAATCTGTTGGTAATAATCCAATATCACCATTATTAAGTGGATTTGTAGAATCTGTCCATTTTGTTTTTGTCGTAAATCCATTAAATACAGCAAACCAAGGCCATTCGCCAACAGCAGCAAAATTCATATTTATTGTTCCACCACCACTTGTTACTACTTTGGTATAACTAGAGCTTCCTGAACTACCTGAGCTTCCTGAACTACCTGATGTACCTGATTGAATTATTGCTACAATATCTGAAGCTAATTTTTGGCTTGATGTTTTACCATAAAAATATGGATACCAACCATTTATTGTTATATTATTAGATATAAATCCAGATAAACTACTTTGTGGAGCATTAATACTTCTAACTGCAGGTGTTCTATTATCATAAATACCCTTATTATCTCTTTTAGGTATACCAGAATTATAATTCACTGATCCATTATATATGGTAGTACTTGGATTTTCACCAACAGCTATTGGTATTGTATAATTTAAATCTGTTGTGCTTAAAGCATATTTATAATTAGGATTATTTTCATCAGAATAGCCAAATTGTGGTGATATATTTCCCTGTAATGTAATAATTGGTGATGATGTTGTTCCTATTAGACTACTATTTCTATATATATTTAATAATATAAATGAGCCAGCATCATTTTTGAGTCCAGATAATATTAAAATAGGACTAATTACAGATCCAATCTCTTGAATTAAACCAATTGAACTTGATATACCGATTACTGGTATTGTATATGTTGATAGTATTGTAGGAAAAAGTAGAGCGTCTACTATTTGTACTAATGATTTTCCGGCTAAACTACCAGCTGTTGTTCCAGCTGATATTCCACCAACACTTGTTGGTACAGTTAATGATGAATTTATAGTAGTATTATAAATTGTTTGTGCAGAAAGTGAAGTATATTTAAGACCAGAATTTGGAATAAATTCTAAATTCGCACTGGAACCTCCTCCAGTAGGATCATTATCCATTAAGATTCTTCGTATAGAAGAATCTGTTCTTATCCACAATTTTTCATCTACTTCATTAAGAAATAATTCTCCAACATAAACATCAGTTGGAGCCCATGCTGGAGTTGAAGTATGATCATCATTAGGTGCTGTTGTTGCACTTAATGTAGGTATATCTGTTCTCTTTATTATAATTCTAGCATTTTTATCAAGCTTAGCCATTTAAATTAAAAAATTGTTTTTTCTTTATATATAATTTTTATATTTTCATTTTTATTAAACGCTATTAAGTCCGCCATTTATCACATTATATAATAATGCTGGAGTATTTACTGGAACGACAGAATTTAGACCATCATCAAACACCTCACCACTTGGATAGTCATCAGTATCAATTAAAATGTTCCAATCATATAAATAAATTGTCTCACCTGAAATAATATTATTTTGTATATTATTAGAATTTAATATTGAATTTAATGGTACTGGTAATCTACTTTTTCCATCTGAACCAATAAAAACTAATTCTATAGCCTTATAATATAAATTGGGATCTATAAAATTATTATTCTCATCTGTTATTTTATATAATTTTAAAATAAATTCATTATTATTATTTTCATAAAGTAATCCAGTCACATTATTTCTAAAAATATCGCTTGATGATAATATTTCACCATATGCACTTGAAATATATCTTCTTTCATTATCAGATTTATGAATATACCAATCATATGATTCATTTAAATATACTTCATATAAAATATCTGAAATATTTTTTAAACCATCTATATTTTGAATAGATGTTATTACATTATAATTAGACCATTTTGCTGGTTTTTCAATTATTATTTCATGATCCTTCACACTATACACTAATGTTTTTTCACCTGGTGAAGAAAATGCATAAACATAAGTATAAGGTTTAAAAATATCAGTCAATCCAGTTACAGATGATATTATCTTTATTCTATTTTTATCTGTATATTGATAAGAAAATCCACTTAGTATATAAGAATTAAAAAAGCTAACTCCAGAATTAAATACAATTGAATCAATTTGATTTAATCTATCATACAAAGTATAATTAATATATTGATTTTTTGTTTCAAAATACTTTAAATCAGATTCATCATTAAAAGAAAATATTAAATCACAGTAATCAAAATATTTATCATATGCATAATCTTTTGTAGTAAATAACATCGTATTTTCAGTATTTCCACTAGAAACATCATAAAAATCTATATATGGAGTATAATTTTTTATTTTATCTTTTGCATCAGTCCAATCAGTAGCAACATTTAAATTTTTAACTGTAAATGAACATCCTGATAAACTATTTACTATTTTATTAGGAATAATATCCTCCAAATAAATTGAATCTGTAGTACCATCTTTTATAAAAGTATTCATATTCAAAATCACTGTTGATCCGCTATAAATAACTATTTTCACATAATCACCTACATTCCAATCAAATGGTGTTGAATATGAAAGTTTAGTACCAAAACTATTTGTTATATTAGAATTTATAGAACTACCAATTATCTCCGTAAAGTCTGTCATTACACCAGACCTTATAGTATATCCAGAATCTCCAAAATCATGATGATAATTTATTTTCACATAATTTAATGACACACCAGAACTTCCTGAACTACCAGAACTTCCTGAACTACCAGAACTTCCTGAACTACCAGAACTTCCTGAACTTCCTGAACTACCAGAACTTCCTGAACTACCATAAGTTTCATAAAAATTAGAATATAAACTATAATTTTCTTGTAATTGTTTTCTTGCCAAATTATAATCAGTAAAAATCATTTTAGAAGTTGTACCACTAATAGTTGATCCTGTATTAGTATTATATACATCATATTTAATAAGATTTTTAAGTATAAATGAATTACCTTCAACAAATTGCTTAGATTCAAATGTTATAGGAAAATCTAAACCACCATTCGTATTTAGAAAAAATTGTTTATCCATATTTTTTCCCATTTTAACACTACAACTAAATTTATCAGATTTCTCTCTTGTAGATAATAATCCTGCATTTTCTAAAAAGTATTTTTTATTTACTTTATAAACATCATTTTCAAATGGAGACAATTGATTCTTCAGAAGAATCAATTGATCAGGTTTAAGTTTAACATCATTTATACTAAACCACTGAGTAGTTAAATCTATATTTGTATCAGCAGCAGCATCAACATCAATAATATTTTTTAAAACCCTATTTATAACATCATATTCGTTATACATATTAAAAATTGAATAACCATCACCTGTCAACAAATCTCTTTTATAAATATCCTTTAAACTATTGATATATGAAAATGTTACACCAGTTAGATATTTATTTAACTTAAAATAAATATCACCAACAGCAATAAATCTATTCTCATCATATACTTCACTTCTATCTTGCTGAACGTAACTTATAACTGATGTGCCAGTTAGAGTAATCCAATCAAATTTTCTAGACCATCTATTTTTCTGCATTTAAACTTTTTCTATTTATTTCTATATATTAAAAAATAAAAAGGTAAAATTATGGAAGATATAAAAGTAGGAGACATAATTACTCAAAATGATAATTTCTATTATTTTTGGAGTGCTCCAAAATTTAGTAGAGTAATTACTAATATTTATAAAAATGGTGGAAATATTGTAATACAATTTGATAAACCTATTAAAATCATAAATAATACAGATAAAAACATACAAAATATCAATAATATTAATATTTGCTACTTAAAAATTGATATAAAAAAGCAGCGAAAAAAGAAATTACAAAAATTATATGACAGAGTTTGATGAAATAGATTCTATGAAAAGGGGATCAGAAAGAAATGAAAAACTAAGAGAATATTATAACGAAAAAGTAAATGTTAATTCTTGGTTAACAAATATATATAAAAATTCTATTATTAACTTTAAAGATAGAACGGAATATAAGAAAAATAATATCTATCATAGACTTAATGGTCCAGCAATTGATTATAAAGATGAAAATAAAAATAAATATTATTATAATGGAGTTTTATATGATAAAATAGAAGATTGGAAAAAAGCAACATTAAAAGAATTAAGAAGAATCAAATTAAAAAAATTAGCAATAAAAAATCCAGATTAAATCTGGATTTTTTATTTTCTATAAATTATACAATATGGAGAATTATCACATAATTCCAAAATATTTTGATATTTTCTTCTAACCAATTCAGGTTCAGAATTTTTATCTATTAACGGTATAATCTTCTTTAAAAGTTTATAATTAATCTCATTTGGTTCACCCTTAAATAAAACCTTATCTATTTTATCTGAAAGAATAAAATCAACAATATCCTCATTTAATTTTAATTTTCCATGATATGGTTTAAAATAAATATTATCCTTCAAATTGATCTCCATAAAATTGATTTTTTCTTAATATATCTAATTTTACAATAAAAGTTTATATGATGAAAATTGATTTTTTATATATAAGAAAAAATCATTTTTCATCAATGTCAAACTCGTCGTTAATTTTCTTTAATAAAGAAGGATATCCTCACAATTTCAGTTATAATCAAGATTCACAAAACTACGAAGGTAAAATCTTTTTTGATGAGAATTCAGATCAAACTTTTAAAACTCAAAGTTTACATATTTTTGAAAATGTAGATCCAATTGAATTTGCTATTAATGTTGATTTTGCTAAATTAGAATATAATAATAATAGTGGACTCACATTAGCAGGTCAAACTAATTTTCAAAATGAGAAAATTACAAATATTATAAAAGTTAATGAATCAGATAAATTTTATTCTAAATGGATATATGGTGATAATTTTCATAGAAAATTTCCAATAGGAACAATAATATCATTCTTTAATGTAAGCGGTTCTACATCTATTTCTGGAATTACCGATTTTGGTAATGATCAATATTTTACAGTATTAGATATTAAAAAAAATGCATTTTTAATTATAACAAATACATCTAATGATATTTTTGATTTTTATTTTATTTCTGGATTCACAAATTCTTTAAATATGATCTCTATAAATGAATATGATAGAAATTTATTAAATGAAAATTTTTTTCAAAATTTAGAAACTAATAAAAATTTTTCAATAATCAATTCAGATTTCAATGATCAAATAATTAGTATAAAACAAAGTGGTGTAACATATTCGTATTTAAATGAAATAAGATTAAATGGTGTAACAAATCAAAATTTTAATTTAAATATTGAATTATTTACTGAAAGACCTAAAATAATGCAAGGTGAAGTATCTTATGCTGATAATATATTAACAATAGGTAAATCTGCAAATATTTTAGCGCCAGATTCCTATGTTGATAAATATGGAATCACACAATATAATTTAAAAGAAATAATTTTTCAAGATAATAATGGTGCAGCACTATTTAGTGGATCTACATTTTTAGTTAATAGTTTAGTTTCAACCAAATTTATAGCCGATAAAAATATAACTTTTAAGCAATATTATCAAATATCAAATAATTATAGTAACAATTCTAATCTAAATAATACAACACAATGGAACACTATGCAATGTGATGGATTTTTAAACATAAAAGGTGGTGATATTATATCATTAATTGGAATTTCAACAGGATTGACATTAATGCAAAATAGAGATTTTAGTATAAGTAACGTATCATATGATAATATATTAAATATTACAACTATGTTCACACCAGGTTATATTCATAATGAAAGTGGATTCACTTATAGAATAACTCAGAAATTACAACCTCATCAAATAAAAAGTATAAATGTAACACCAAGTGGTGATGTATCTATGTTTAATAATAATACAATAAAAGATGCATATTGTTATTTAACTACAAATATATTAAGTTTATCACAAATTTATATTAGTGGAACTACTATAAATAATACAGAATCTAATACAATAGATATGTTCATATCTAAATATAAATCAACTTTATATCAATATGGTATTGATGTATATCATTCAATAAAAAATAATTATGATTATTTATCAATTGAAAGTTTATATGGATCAAAAATAAATTATTTTTCAGTTTCTGGTTATACAAATAATGTTAAAATAAATGATGATTTTTCATTAACAAATAATGGAATATCAAAAAAATATGATATAATCACTAATGAAAAATTAATAAATGAAAATACAAATCGAGCATCTAACAATTTATATCAAAATAATATATCAACAGAAATAGTTTTATATTTAAATAATGATAATGATAGTTTTGGTTTTAGATTAACATTAAATGGAAATCAACATTATATTAATTATAATATAAATTCTCAAAATACTATAAACAATTTTGTGAATTATTGGAGTGATATATTTACTATAAATGGTTTCACTATTTATAGTGGATATAGTATAGCACATACTGGATATACATTAAATATTTTATCTGATGTTGATATTTGGGATTTGGAAATTAT
>Ga0302288_1001092_pt1 | contig 18566 bp, 10 predicted proteins | sample III_Fen_N1_1_FD_194549 | JGI IMG/M metagenome (GOLD analysis project Ga0302288, IMG submission 194549) | Peat permafrost microbial communities from Stordalen Mire near Abisko, Sweden - III_Fen_N1_1 | ecosystem: Environmental > Terrestrial > Soil > Wetlands > Permafrost | place: Sweden: Abisko...
TACAAATAAAAAACATTTATTCCAATTATGGAAATTTATTCGTAGAGACGCGATTTATCGCGTCTCCAATATAGCGTTGAAAAAATCACATTTAAAAATATGGGTTACGTAGTATTTTGTTTGGGGTGAAGTGGTTTTTCATGGGGGAGACGCGGTTTTATGGGGGGGGTATGGGAGACGCGATAAATCGCGTCTCTACGGTTATCAAATACAAGAAAACATGTGTCAGATGTTGTCCAGATATTCATCATAGATTATGATGAATATTTATGTTCCCTAAATCATTGTCGATGCCAAATCACAATTCAAATTGATTAAAAGCATTATGTAGCTCGTTTATTCTAATTTGTTACTTCTAAGCTCTGCTTTATTTTCTTTAAGTTTATTGTAATTTATTTGCGAGAGTTCTTTAATTCGCTCAAAGGTTTCTTTTTTCAATACATATTCAGCAGCAATTCGGAATTGTCGATTTAAATAAAATTCTTTTCGTTCTTTCTCATCTGTATTTGATTGTACTTCGTCAATTCGTTTGTCGATAATGGTGAGCAATGCATTTAAAACAGATATTTCACCTCGAAGTTCGGCTTTTCGAATAAGTTCATCGGTCTTAACTAAATCGACATGTTTTTGTGAAATCTCTTGATTGATTTCAACCATTAACTCAAATAATCGGCTTTCGTTATCTGAATAAATGACTTCTTTTTTTATATCTTCAATTATATTCATTGATTATTTGTATTTAATTTTTTGGACTATCGTAGTATCAGTATTACTGTATATTTAAGAAAAAGTTATTTTCTGTACAATAAACTTCATTATACACTATTATTAAAAAAAACAGAGTCAATAACTTATTTATTTGAAACAAGTTATTGACTCTATATAATAAAGTTAAAACGGTTTTAACCTACTTCATTACAACGAATGATTTTTCAATAATTGAAGAGTTTGTGTTAATTAAAACAACATAAAACCCTTCGGGCAATGCACTAACATCAATCTGTTTTGAAAGTCCATTTTTACTTGAAATATCTAAATATTCTGTTCCAATACTATTGTAAATTTTAGCTGAATATTCTTCATATTTTGAATCAATAGTTAATATTCCATTTACTGGATTTGGGTATAATTGAATTGATTTATCATCTTCATTAATTTTACTAGCTGTTAATGGATTTACATAAAATATTTTATAAACATGAATGATATTTCCGGTATTGTCGGTAATTGAAAAGTTTATCGATTTTGTTCCTACAGTAACCAATTGACGAGGAATTGAAATATAAAAAGAATCGGCAATCATTTTCTTAAAAGCACTTACATATGCTCCTTTTAAAGAAGTCAAATCGGCAGTAACTGATGATATTTGAGAATCATCGGTAGCTGTTAACGAAAAACTGATACTATCGTTATTTTGATAAACTCTAATATCACCTACAGATATACCAGTATTAATTTTTAAACCTAAGTTGTCAATAGAAATATTACCAGAATTATCAGTTACCGAAACTAAAATATTTTTATACCCTGTTGAGAAGCCTGATTTTACTTGAATGTTTGTTGAATAATTATCTTTACCATCACTGGTCATCACAGTAGTACTATCGCCACCTATTGACGATAAATCAACGGTTACCGTTTTAATTCCAAGCGAACTAGTCGCTTTTACAGAACATGAAATAGTGGTTTGATCTGTATTCGTAAATTGTACCGGAGAAATTGTCGATTTAATATTTATTCCCGATACCGAAAGCGTTATAATACCTTTATTTGGAAGAGCTTTAAACATTATAGTATCGTTGAAAACAGAATCTATTTTAATACTGTTTTTACCTTGTTTAATCATATCATACGATTTACCGTTTAATCTTAAAACGATACTAAGAGGCATATTATATAAAACAGAATCGGTAATTGTATCGGTAAGGTTCATTACCCATTTTTCCGATGTTGGAGCTTCAAGCTGAAGAAGTGATGCACAACGAGCCTCGCGGTGATATTTTAAAGCATTTGCAAATGTAGTTACCCACACATTTTTACGTAAGCTTTGAATAGTATCGAGTTGTTGTTGGAAATTAGTTTGCGATACCATTGCATAATTATTATCAATGACTGTAGGACTATTAACACTATGATACAATATCGTTAACATTCCACCACCATTTATAATATTTCTCAATTCATTACCATATGAAGAAATGGTGTAATTAGATGTCATTCCCACGGTAAGAACCTTGAAATAATCGTCGATAGTTGGTGCAAAATTATAGGTATAATTTTCCGATGATGCAAATACTCCACGTGCACCTAAATAATTCATTTTCTTAAGATAATTGATTGATGAAGTACTATAACCACCAAAAGGATAATCGAAAGTAGAAACTTTTTGAGTAGATACTTTACTATTTATGACACTATCGGTAAATTTAACTTCAGCATCAAGTTGAGTATCGGAAAGTTTTGAAATATCGGGATGTGATTTTGTATGATTTCCAATTTCATTGCCATCTTTTGCTGCATTGGCAATTGAAGTCCAGTCACTAGCATAACTACTAACAACAAAAAACGTTGCGTTCATATTTCTCTTTTTTAATTCAGGAACCACAATAGCTGGATGTCCAGCTGACCAATCATCAAACGTAAGTACTACCGATGCATTTTTATTGTCTTGCCAGTTACAAATTGTTCCAGCTTGTTTTAATGCATTTGTAAGAATTACATCATCTTCATATTTACATTGCAAACTATCGCGAACTACTTTATATGTTCCTGTAGCACCAACGGTATCGGTTATTTGTAATGTTGATGATGTTTCACCATTTATAACTGTTCCGTTTTTGTACCAAGTATATGTTACATTTGTATTAGCCGATGAATTTGAATTTAAAGTAACAGGAGTTTGAGAATATTTTAAATTGATGGTATTGCCTAATTCGACCGAAGCTTGACATTCATCCCATTTTATATTTTTATCAATAAACGATGTTAATGCATTAGCCATTATAATGTCAGTTGCAGCTGTTGGATGCCAATCTTCACCATACGGAGCACTTTGAGGTTCTAGTTTTAGATAAAACACTTTTGAGTCGCCATTTGCTTTAAAATAACTACTTACTGATGAAACATATTTTTGAATTCTAGTCCATTGATTTAAACCTGCTGGATATGAATCGCCCATCATAGTTCCTACGCATAATACAAACGAAGCATTAGGATAATATCCACGAAGTTTTGTAACAAAGTCAACGTAGGTTTTCACAAATGAAGCAGAATCGACTTTATTTGTTGTTGGTGATGATGTTTCGGCTGCAAAATCATTAGTTCCAAGATTGATAACTAAAACATCGGGTGTGTAATTATAATGATTCCAAGATGTACTTGAATTGTCTGCAATTATATTATCATAAATGAGAGGTAATGTACCCGATTTAGAACCAGTATTATTTTGATATAAACCTCGACCCGAATAAGCAACACACGAGTATTGAGCATTTAACGTACGTGCAGCAACGGCACCCCATGCTTTATAATTGTTTTCGTTAGCCGATGTAAAATGATAATTATTAGGTGAATTTGTTGACAAATCATTTCCATAACCACATGTTATAGAATTACCAATAAACTCAATTCTACGTTTTGGCAATGCATCGGGAAGTAGTAACTTTTTACCTGAATCAAGAATAAAACCTTTGAAAACAACTATTCCTACATTACTTTCAGTCCTCTTAAATAACTCAACAGTATGAACTCCATCGCTAAGACCAGTTGCCAAATTATAAACCTTAATTGATTGTGATAACTTAAGAACTGTTGGTGTACCACCATCAATAATCACATTGAAATAATTAGTTGTTGTTACCGACCCACTACCATATTCTGTTAATATTGCATCGATAGATGTTCCTTCAAATTTTGCTTTGATACTAACTCCTGGAAATGCGAAAGTCACATTATCGGGATCAGTTTTATCAACTCGACCTGTAATACGAATATTCATGTCGGACGCACCAAAAATTGCTTTTGATTGAGCAAAACAAAATTGACTACTAATGGTTAAAAATAAGAATACTGCAAACCGTGAAAACGACATCGATTTCTGCTTTGATAAAAAATAGATCATACTAAAAATAGGTTTATGAATTAGTTAGATAAAAGTATACAATATCAACGATTTCTTATTTCACATAAATTCGTTAAAGTGTTAACATTACAATATAATAGATTAACATTTTCTCGTTTATCCTTAACAATTGCCTATTTTGCTGGGAAAATGCGATTTGCTATATTGAAAATTAAGTGTTGTAATTCTCTTGTTGCTCGAGCGGACTTGCAGTCCGTTCGTTATTATAAATAGAAGCTTGGACTACAAGTCCGCGCTAGCAAAATACAAGTCTGTGCTAGCAAAATACAAGTCTACGCTAGCAACGAGTTGCGTTTATCTCGATTTTTTCAAAACATCAGAAGGATTATATCCAAAATACGCTTGAAATTGTTTGCTAAAATATTTCGAATCGTTGAAACCTACCAAATCGCCAACTTCGGCAACGGTATATTTTTGCTGTTTCAGTAATTCTAGCGAATGTTTTAAGCGAATTTCTCGAATCATTTCTACTGGATTTATTCCTATTAGTGCTTGCATTTTGCGTCGTAATTGTCGACTACTATAACACATTTCAGTGGCAAATTGTTCGATATCAAAATCGGGATTTGCCATACATTTCAAAATAGTATCTTCGGCTTTTTTAATAAATCGCTCGTTATCGGTTTCAGGTTTTTCTATTGATGGAGCAAACAATAGCTGTTTTTTGATATTCGCTTTTAGGTTTGCTTGCGATGTAAGAATATTTGCAATTTTCAATTCTAATTCTTGCGATTTAAATGGCTTGCAAATGTAATCGACTGCTCCACTTATTAAGCCATCTATTCGTTGCTCATCGAGACTTTGAGCAGTTAGTAATATTACTGGAATATGGTTTGTAATACTGTTTGATGAAACTTTTAGGCATAATGTTTTTCCATCCATTACCGGCATCATTATGTCCGAAATGATGATGTCGGGCATAATTTCATTTGTTTTTTGCCATGCTATTTCGCCATTTTCAGCTTCAACAATTTGGAATGTTTTGTTGAAAATGCTTTTGATATATGCACGTATTTCTTCATTATCTTCAACTAAAAGCAGAATTGGCTTTTCGCTTTTTTCATTGTTCGTTTCTGTGTTTTGAACAATATCAACATTCGTTAATTCTGTAGTATTTACTGACTTTGTAAAAGGCAGTGTTATTGTAAATTTTGTTTCTTTATCTGGAATACTTTCAACCCTTATATTTCCAGAATGTTGTTCAACCAATGTCTTTACAATTGCCAATCCTAAGCCAGAACCTTGGGTATATGTATCTGCTTTATAAAATGATGTGAAAATGTTTTTTAAATGTTCGGCTAAAATTCCCTTTCCATTGTTTAAAACCGAAATTTCGAGTAGTTGGCTTGTTTCTAATAACGAAATTTGCACAATTATATAACCGCCCATTGGCGTATGTTTACATGCATTCGACAATAGATTATTGAAGATTTTCTCCATCTTTTCTGTGTCAAAAGCATACACTAAACTTTCGAAGTCGGACTGTAGCTTTAAGCTTATTTTATTCTCTATTGCAAATGGCTCAAAATCTTTCACACATTGCGATACAAATGCAATAAAATCGACTTCAACTTTTTGTATGTTCGAACTTGCTTCCACCTTTCTAAAATCGAGCAATTGATTGACAAGATTATAGAGTTTCTTAACGTTTCGATGTATTGCAGATAATTCGGTTGGACTAGCACTTTTATCGGCAGCAATGAGTCGTTCAATAGGATCGATAATCAATGTTAACGGTGTTCTAATTTCATGCGAAATTTCTGTAAAGAACTCAACCTTGTGTTGATAAATTGCTTCTTGTTTCTCTTTCTCAATATGTTCGAGCGTTAATCGATGCTTTTCATTAATATTAATAATGGTAAACTTCCTAAAGAAATAAAGTAATAACACTATTGCTAAAGCATACAAAATATAAGCCCAAACGGTTAGCCAAAATGGTGGCTCGATGATTATTGTAATCGATTTTTCCGTGTTGTTCCAAATGCCATCGTTGTTCGATGCTCGTACCAAGAACCGATATGTTCCTGGCGATAAATTTGTGTAATTGGCTTGTCGAATTTTGCCCGAATAAATCCAATCTTTATCAAAACCTTCGAGCTTATATGCATAATTGTTTTTGTCGGACTGAATAAGATTTACTGCTGTAAACGAAAAATTGATATTCGACTGATTATACCGTAATACAACAGTATCGGTGCAACTTATGTGTTTCGATAGAGGTGACCCTTTTGTATGGGGCTTAACTTCTTCGTTGAAAATTTGAAAATCGACAATGTCAATTAACGGTTTATAGGGATTTAATGTGATACTATCGGGAAAGAATGACGTAAATCCATTGGTTCCGCCAAACAATATTTCACCCTGTTTCGACACAAAACAGGCTCCATAATTAAACTGATTTCCTTGTAATCCATCTTGTAAATCGAAGTTTTTTACTTCTTTCGTAACGGGATTGAATTTTATAATTCCTTGAAATGTTCCAAGCCAAAGAATTCCTGTTTTATCTTCGGTAATACTGGTTATTGAGTTCGATGAAAAACCATCGAGAACCGAATAAACTTTATAGTAATTATTTACAGGATTATAATTGACTAAACCATTTTTGGTTGCCAGCCATAATTGATGTTTGTGGTCGTAAAACGCATAAGGAATAACACCAACTCTGTTTTTGTTTTTTACATCCGAATCGGCTAAGTAGTTTTTAGCTTTTCGGGTTTTAAGATTATAAATAATAATTCCATCATTACTGCTTATTAATACAGTACTGTCGCAATGAATGATATTAAAAGTCCAGTTTTTCCACGATGAACCAAAGAGTGAATCGATGCTGTAATTTGTAAAAGTTTCGGTTTTGGAATCGAACATAGAAAAGCCTTTCCCATGAACCGCAAGCCAAATGTTTCCTTGCTTATCTTCGGTAATGTCTTTTATTGTATTTCCCGAAATGGAACGTTTGTCTTTAGGATTATTACGATAATTTACAATGTTACCCGATGGATAAATAGCCGATAATCCTCCCGAATAACTTCCTGTCCAAACTATGCCTTTGCTATCTTCATAAACAGAAATAACAGCTTCGTTAGCTGCTGGAAAATCGTTTTTAAGGTTGGTGTAAAAATGAGTAAATTGATTTGTCGAACGATTAACTTTATACAATCCATTAACATCGCATGCTAACCAAATAGTATTGTTTTTAGTGATACAAACATCTAAAACCGATTTGTTTTTTGTGTGAAGAATATCGGGAAATTGTTGCGAATTGAAATGATTAAAAATCGAATAAAACACCTCAATACCTCCCGATAGATATCCTATCCAGTTATTGTTTTGCTTATCTTGAAAAAGGGCAGTTATTTTCTGAGAATGGAAATTGTAATGTGCCGTTTCGGTAAATGTTTTTTTTGTTAATGAATACGTCGAAAGTCCATTTCCATTGCTGCCTATTAGTAGTTCATTTTTATTATTGATGCTTAAACATAAAACCGTTCCATTCGATAATGATTTTGAACGAGGAGTAAATGATTTTAAAATCGTACCTCGATTATTGTAGCAAACCACACCTTGCCCCATGAAACCAGCCCAAACATTATTGGAATTGTCAACTAACAACGATGAAAGTCTGTACGAAGCCTTATCGCCCAATGCGTAATTGATGTGACTTGTATAAAAGACATACTTTTTTGTCGAGGTATTGAAGTAGATAAGTTCACCCGTTATTAGTCCAAGCCAAAGATTTCCATCCTTATCTTTAACTATTTTTCTAATATAATTTGCATCGATATCGTTTAGCGATTTGTCGTGAAAAGTAAATATCTCAAATGTTTCTGTTTTGGGATCGAATAAATGAATTCCATACGATGTGGCAACCCATAATTTATTATCACTGGCACTTACTACGCCGGTTATGTAATTGCTGAATGAGCTTTTTCCATCTCTAAATTTTGTAAAATTCTTAAACGTATGAAATCTGTTGCTATAACAGCTTAAACCTAATGCTGTCGAAACCCAAATATTCGACGACGCATCTTCATAAATATCTAAAATTTCGGCTCCAATTATGCTCGATTTATCGTTGTCGGAATGAAAGTATGGAGTAAAGTTGTAACCATCAAATTTCATTAATCCATCGGATGTGCCCAACCAAATATATCCTTTCGAATCTTGTGTAATGCAGTTGATATTGTTATTCAATAAACCATTTTCGGAAGTATAATACGACGATTGGTTGTTTTGCCCAAAACCGAAAAACTGAATTATAACGAATAAGAAAATGATGGATATTTTATTCATAAGGAAACGATAAAAGCATCAATAGTTTAACAAATATACTTGGAATAGAATAAAATTAATGCAATTTTTAAAACTATTATTCCAAGCCATCATTTGTCCTAAAATTACTCTTAGATATCCGATTTTTTACCATAAACAATTTTGCTGTGCTATACCTTTGACTTAAATAATACAAAGGATTTCAAGGTATTAATAATCTCTAAAAACTATTTACATGATAAAAAAAATACTACTGATTATATGTTCAGTATTAATGGTTGGAAATGTATTTTCGCAAAACCCTGTTGCTGAGAATGGCGAACTACAGGTAATAGGTCATCAACTCTGTAATGAACAAGGTAAACCTTATCAGTTAAAAGGAATGAGCATGTTTGGATTAATGCATTTCCCACAGTGTATTACCAAAGATGGTTTCACTGCTTTACGCAACGATTGGAAATCGAATGTAGTTCGTGCAACGGTTTTTGTTGCCGATTATAGTAATTCGAACAATTACAATCAAAATCCTTTTTTCAATAAAAGATTAATCGATAGTATGGTTACTTGGTCGGAAAAACTTGGCTTATATTGTATAATCGATTGGCATGTGTTGAACCCTGGCGATCCCAATGGACCTTTATATAAAGGTGCCGATGTTTTTTTTGAAGAAATGTCGACCAAATACAAAGATAAAAAGCATATTATTTATGAAATATGTAATGAGCCAAATGGAGTAATATGGGATTCTGTTGCAAATTATGCAAACAGAATAATGCCAATTATTAGAAAAAACGATCCAACAGCTGTTATTCTCATTGGCACTCCCGATTGGTGTAAACAACCCGACTTAGTTGATACCTCAAAATTGAAAGACAACAAAAATGTGATGTTTACTTTCCATTTCTATGCTGCATCGCATAAAGCTTGGTATTCGATGTATGCTACACAAATTCACCGTATTCCTCTTTTTGTGAGCGAATGGGGAACACCAGCATATAACGGTAATGGAAAAATTGACACCGCAACTAGTTCTTTGTTTTTAAGAACAATGGCTCAGCACGTAAAGAATAACGATACCGTTTCGATTAGTTGGTGCAATTTTAGTTATGCCGATAAAGATGAAACAGCATCGGCATTAAAACCTGGAAGTTGCAATAGTGGACAATGGAATAATACAACTACAGGTGGTGCGTTTATAAAATATTGGATTGAAAATAATAAAGCACCAAGTGTACCTATTACTTTAGCTCCCGAAATTGATGCAAAAAATGAATTGCTTTTCAACGTTAGTCCAAATCCGGCAATCGAAACTATTACGATACAATCAATCATCGACGAAGATGTTATGGTTCATATCTTCAATCTTGCAGGCGATGAAGTTTTAGCTCCATTCAACTTTAAAAAGAGTATGACCTTAAACATTTGTTCATTAACTCGTGGAACGTATATTCTTTTCTTTAACTCAAAAAACACTAGCGATTATCGATTTATTATAAAAGAATAGCTATGAATTTAGTTGCTTTAACACCTTGTTGTGTCGATTATTATCCACAACTTCAAAAGTCTTTTATGGGAGGAAATTCATTGAACGTTGCTTCAATGTGGAAAATTCTAAGTCCCTATTCAAATGTTTCGGTAATAACAGCTTTGGGTAATGATGCAAATGGCAGAATGATTTTCGATTTCTTAAGCCATAAAGAAATTGAAACAACAAGAGTTTATATGCAAGATGGCTCAACAGCTTGTAATCAGTTAAGGGTTGACGAACATGGCGAACGTTATGGTATTGAGGGTACTTGGAATGGTGGAGTTTACGAAACATTTAAACTATCGGAAGACGATTGGGAATTTGTTGCAAAACAAGATATTATTGCTATTCCTGCCAATAATCCTAATTTTAAGGAACAGTTGCAAAGGAAGCATAAGAAACAAATTATAGCAGTCGATTATCTTGATATTGAAAATTGTATTCCAATTGAAGATTCTATCGATTATACCGATATCGCATTTATAACAGCTCATCAAGGCGTTTTGAAAAAGTACCAAGAATTGGCTTATGCTAGGAATAAACTTATAGTTGTAACACTTGGAGCCGATGGTAGTTATGCATTTTATAAAGGAGCAATGTATTTTCAATCTGCCCTTTCGGTACCAAAAGTTGTTGATACTACTGGTTGTGGCGATGCTTATCAAGCTGCTTTTGCTCTGAAATATGTACAAACAAATAACATAAAAGAATCGATGAATGCTGGTGCTTTGGCTGCATCAAAAATTGCTCAAGCTTGGGGTGGTGTTGGATTTATAGAACATTCCTTTTGAATTCGGTGAACTATGTCGTTTTTTGTGCTAGAAAAAGTAATTTAAATTTTAGTTTATGTGAAAATATTTAAGATTAATCAATAAACTCTATGGACTTCGTAAATTACTTAACAATTAACTTTATTGAGCAGAAAGCTGATTCGTCTAGAGGGTTCAATCTACCAGTGAACAAAAGCCCCCTTGGCGAAGGGTGTTGGGGGATTGATTATTGTTTGTCACTCTATTAAATATTGAATCAAATTTTTAAACCAATTATTATGAAACATTTCCTACTCATTATTTCATCTTTGCTTTTTCAGTTACAAATTCTCAAATCGCAAAGCTTTCCATTTCCACAAAATGTACAATATAGTTACGGTTATCAATCTCAAAAGATTTCATATCTCGATGCCAAATATGAATATCAGAATTGGAAGGAACGATTTGTAAAACCATGTGGGAAAAACGAAGCCCGTGTTATTGATATTTGGGATGGAAAAGAAGTAACCCTATCCGAAGGCATAGGCTATGGAATGGCTATTGTTGCATATATGGGCGACGAAGATTTATTCCTCAAATTCCTTAATTACAATGTAGCTCGTCGCAATAGTCATGGACTTATGAATTGGCAATACGACGAATGTTCAACTGGTGATAATAAAAAGAATGGAGCTACCGATGGCGATTTAGATATTGCAATAGGATTGGTTGTTGCAACAAAACAATGGCCAAACAACAATCGCTATAAAACCGAAGCATCGAAACTCATCGATAGTATTCAAAAATATTATTTTACACAATGTGATGGTGTCATAATTCAAAAGCCTGGTGATTATTTTGGTGGGTGCAAATGTACCAATCCATCATATTTTTCGCCTGCTTATTACCGAGCATTCGCGAAATATAAAGAAGCACAAGGCAATATACAAGCTGCCCAATTTTGGCAAAAGGCTGCCGACGATAGTTATATCACATTGCTTAAAAATGCTAATCCAAATACAGGCTTAGTATATGCATGGACAAATATGGACGGAGGAAATCCTTCGGAATGTTATTATCAGGTATCTGGTTCGGGAGCTTTTAATACCTATCAGTACGATGCATGCAGAACTCCTTGGCGAATTACTATGGATTATGTCTGGTGGGGAAGTTCGCAAGCCGAAAATTGGCTTAAAAAGATTAGCCGTTTTGTTAATGCTCCACTGTCGAATCAGATGGATAAAGTTGGTAACGACTGGTATGGTGCCGGTGGAATTAGAAATGTGGTTGATGGCTACTTTCCTAATGGTTTACGTCGAATTGGTCCCGATCAAGGAAAGTCGGGCGAATGGCATTCTTTACCTTTTGTAGGTGCATTTGCACTAGCTTCAATGGCAACAAACCAAGCAAATGTAGATGATTGTATGACTGAACTAGTAACAATAAAAGGCAATTGCTATTTCGATGCTTGTACCGGAGTTTTATATAAACTGTTGGCAACGGGTAATTTCTGGAATCCTTACGATTCATCTTTGAAAAAATAGATTTACATTTCAATATTGTTTAGTTAAGCCCGAAGGGCTTGAATTTGAATAACCTCCAGTGAAACTGGAGGGAGAATAGACTACAAATATCTGAACCCTGAAAGGGTTCAACCCCTTCAGGGTTTTTGTTGCTTGTTACAAATTTCATGGGTTACACCCATGGCTATTCAAATTAAGCCCCTTCAGGGCTTTGTATATCAAGCTTTATCTCTTAATTAAACGACATTAATTTACATTTATAAAACACAAAGCTTAAATATGAAAACAGTAACTTCAATTCTATTGCTATTCGTAGCAACTCAATTATTCTCTCAGTCATTTGTTGCTAAAAACGGAAGACTGCAAGTTAAAGGACATCAACTTTGTAATGAACAAGGAAAAGCAATCCAACTAAAAGGATTTAGTACTCACAATACAACATTTTGTCCCGAGTGTGTAACCTACGAAGCACTTCTTTCGAACCGCGATTTTTGGGGTGTAAATGTTGTACGAGCTGCAATATATACCGACGATTTTTGGAATAGTAATTCATACAACAAAAATCCCGGAATGAGCCAAATGATGGTCGATAGTATTGTTCGTTGGACCGAAAAATTGGGGATTTACTGTATTATCGATTGGCATATATTAACGCAAGGTAATCCCGATGCAAAAATACAAGCTGGAGCCGATTCCTTCTTTCAAGAAATGAGTTCGAAATATGGAAAGAAACCACATGTCTTTTATGAAATATGCAATGAGCCTAATGGCAATGGTGTTACCTGGGATACCATTGCAAACTATGCAAATCGAATCATTCCCATAATTCGTAAAAATGCTCCCAAAGCAGTTATTTTAGTTGGAACTCCACAATGGTGTCAATTGCTCGACAAAGTTGAACCAGCAAAATTACACGACACAAGTAATGTGATGTACACTTTCCACTTTTATGCTGGATCGCATATTGGTTTATTGCCCATGTTTTCGAAAGAAATTCACCGAATTCCAGTATTCGTTTCGGAATGGGGAGTGTGCGAAAGTTCAGGTAATGGAAATATAAACTTTGATAATTCCGAGAAATACCTCAACACAATGGAAAAACACATCGAAGGAAAAGATACCGTAAGTATTAGCTGGTGTAATTTCAGTTATGGCGATGTGAAAGAAGCTGCTGCTGCCCTAAAGCCTAAAAGCTGTAGCAAAAAGCTTTGGGACAATATGAGTCCAACAGGCTTTTTTGTTCGCGAATATTTGAGGAAGGAATAAATAAAAAGGGGTACTTCTACCCCACTTCATTCTTTATAGCTCTTCAATACTATTTTCGGGTTCGGCAAGTTCAATTAGTTTGACCGATTGAATCGCATTTCCCGCAATACCTTTTATCGAGGCATGCATGTCGATGGTATTTATAGTAACCTTATCAATCTGTTTTTCACGTTTTTTCCAAATACTTTGCAATGCACGTTTCTCGCTTTCTAAGTCGGCTTTCATTTGCGTAAATCCTTCAACTATTGCTTCAACTTGTAAACGGAAAGTATTGCCAGTCAAATAATCGTATAGCATGTGCATTTTATCACCTTTGTTTTCTTGCGAACTAAGGGCAACATTTATTTGAATAATCGACTCACGAAGAACAGAACAAAGACCTTTAAATTCGTCGTAATTACAAATCCAAATTCCATCTTTTAAGCCCATTCTTTCCATATCTGAAGGCATAACTTCTGTTACCAATACACCAATGTTTGCTCCCTTTTCGCGAATATCGGCCTTGAATTTTTCAATCCAACTTGGTTGAAAGTCTTTGGTACGTTTACTTTCGTAATATATGGTTCCGCAGTTTTGGAGCGTTCGGGTATTTACTATTTGAATACAATCGCCTCCTCTAGCACCTTTTTTAATCTCATCGATGGTGTCGAGTGGAAACTGTGCCATTAACCATTCTTCGATAGCAAGTTCTTGAACTTCACCTTGTAATTGCATAGAACCTTGTTCTTGCTTGCGTTTCATTTCTTCGGTAAGTCGGCGTTGATCTTCCAATTGTTTTTGAAGTTCCTTAAATCGAAATTCGTTTTTATCTTCTTCTTGTTTTCTAATTTTTTCTTTTTCGGCTAATAAGGTCTCGTTCAAGCTTTTTTGAGCCTCGGCTTCGGCTATTTCTTTAAGTTCCGATTTTTCGCGTTTCAACTTTTCGATTTCGGCTTTTGTTCTGTTCAGTTCCTTTATTTGCTCCGATTTTTCATTCAGTTCCTTTTGCAAAGCATTAAATTGTTCCGATTGCTCTTCCTTAAGCTTTAGTTTCAATTTTTCCTCTACAGCTTTGCGTTCTTCTTTCAACTGACGTTCAAGACGCTCTTGAAACAATTCGTTTTCTTGTTTTTTCTTTTGTTCAAATTGTTCTTTAGCTTTATTCAATCCTTCAAATTCGGCATCGTATTTCTTCTTTTCCTCAGCTAGTTGTTGCTGATATTTTTGTTGAATTTCATTTTCTAATTGATGAGCCAATATATCTTGTACATCGATTGATGTTCCACAGTTTGGACATTTTATTTTTGCGTTCTTTTCCATATCGTTTTGTTCTTTGGGAATTCTAATTTTATTCTGATAAATTAGCTAAATTCATCTACCATTTCAAATGAAGTATGTCATTAACAAATCATTTTACAAAGATATTCTTTCTTTTATTCCATTACGATAAATAACATTGACCGAATAAAATATTTAAAACTCAGATCCTATTAAGAAAACCTTTAGGATGTTTTCGTTAGAAATAACTGCTTTTAACGAATACATCTATTGAAAAGAAATGCTTATAAAGTACCGATGTATGAAAAATTGTTCAAGTTTAGAATGGATTTGTAACAATAGATAAAAGAGTATTTATTTGTTGTTATTTCTTTCAATATTAGCTTACTTTTGCTGGTAAAAATCAAAAAATGAGTTATGCATAGAATACTATTTTTGCTTCTGTTTCCAGCTATGGTCTATGGACAAACGGCGCAAGAAACAGTAGAGCGTAAATTAAAATCAACAACGAGTCAATTTAAAGAATTAAATGAAACCGACGTCGTTGTTGCAACACCATATACTAGAAGCTATGCAGGTATTGCAGGTTCACCATTTTGGTCTTCAGATGTTTGGTGTAATGCTGAGGTCAAATATAAAGGCTTAATATACCAAATTACTGAACTTAAGTATGACTGTGCCAACGACCTTATGGTAATCCCCAAATACACAAATGACGGTGTTCAATTACTTAATCTAATTCCTAGTATATATCCCGAAATAACTATTAACAAAAAGGTAAAAAGTAACCAAAACGGTAAGATTGCTTCTGAAACCACGATTTACAAAGAACATTTTATTTATTACCCAGCAACAAAAGATGAGAACAACGACGGAGTTTCATCGGGCTATTATCATTATGTTATAGAAAAAACATTTTCACTATTGTGTAAATATACATCGAGTGTTGTGGAACGTAATGGTCAAAAAATATTTGACGAAGAGGTAAAATACTATCTTCAGAAAGACGGCAAATTACTAAAAATTCATCGTGCAGAGATTTTCCTAAATGCATTCCCACTATGGAAAGATAAGATTAATGCTTTTATTGAAGATAACAAAATCAACACTTTGGTATCTCTCGACTCAGGTAATATCGAAAAATTAATCGAGTTCATAAACACACTATCACCCCAATAATGTACATACGTCTCATCTTACTTTTTGCCTTAATCATAGGTTCAATCACAAATAGCTTTTCGCAGTCTGATAGTTTGCTTCTTCAAAAAAAGTATAATGGGATGAAATATCCTGAATTTGCCAAAGCAATTGAATTAGATTTGGGTGTAAAACTTATGTCAAATTCACAAAAATCTGACAGCCTTATCATCAAACAGGAAAAAGTTCCAATGTATCTTGGCGATGTATTACGATCTAGCTTTACAGGAACACGTTTCTCTTATTATGCTTACAGTCCCGAACTATTAGTGATACTTGACGATTACATTATTTATGACAATATTCCCCAATACTTTTATCAATCTCAAACGGCACCTAAAGTAGAAGTTGCAAAAAACATAGAATTTCTTTCTGAAACTAAAAATTTACAGAAAAAGAAAACACTGAATTATACGTTTGGAATTCCAACTGACAAAACAGATAAACGCCGTGCTGTTCTTACAGGTCACATTATCGAAGAAGTATCGACTGAACCAGTAATTGGTGCAGTAGTACTTGCGGAAGGACTAAATACTGGAGTAATGACCGATGCTAATGGCGATTTCTTACTCGATTTACCACAGGGACGTCACACAATTGTGATTCGTTCAATGGGTACAGAAGAAAAAAAACTCGGTGTAAATTTGTTCGCAAATGGAAAAATAAACGTTGAACTGAAAGAACAAACAACCGCTATTGAGGAAGTGAACGTTGTAGCTAAACAAATAAACAAGGTTCAAAGTGTACAAATGGGTATGGAAACGATGGAAATGAAAACCATTAAGGCACTCCCATCGGCATTAGGTGAAGTTGATATTGTAAAAATAGCAACAATGCTTCCTGGCGTGCAAACGGTTGGAGAATGTGCCAGTGGATTTAACGTTCGTGGTGGTGGTGTCGATCAGAATCTTATACTTCTTGATGGTGCACCAATATTCAACTCATCGCATTTATTCGGATTTTTCTCTGTTTTCAATCAAGATGTAGTAGATGACTTTATGCTTTACAAGAGCGGTGTTCCTGCTAAATTCGGTGGCCGTGCTTCATCCGTACTCGACGTTACCACTCGCAATGGTAACAAAGATAAATATTCTGCTGCCATAGGTGTAAGTCCTATAACTGGCCGGATATATGTTGAAGGACCAGTTATCAACGATCGAACAACGATTCTCATCACAACCCGTACAACATACTCCGACTGGCTTCTCAAAAAAATTGACGACCCTAGACTTAGCAATAGCTCAGCATCATTCTGGGATGGAAATGTAAAAGTTGTTCATTCAATAAATAAAAACAACAAACTAAAATTATCGTTTTACCATAGTGGGGATAAATTCAAACTAAACTCCGACACGTCTTACAATTACAAAAATAACTGTGGTAGTTTACAATGGTCACATATTTATAATAACAATTTATCGCAAGAAAACTCCTTGGTATACAGTAACTATTGGTATGCCATCGAAAGTAATAATTACCCTCTTACAGCATTTCAGCTCGATTATAATATTCAGTACATGAGTGCAGAAACAAAATTCAAATATTCTCCTAAAACAAATCACAATTGTGCCTTTGGTATTGCAGCAAATCATTACACATTAACACCTAGTACAATGCATCCAGCAGGTAGTGAGTCAATAATTAGTCCTTCAGCTATTAATCATGACAATGCTCTTGAATTTTCATTATTTGCGGATGACGAATGGAATGTAACAGACAGACTTCTAGTATATGGAGGTTTACGTGCAGATGCGTTCCTATCGGCAGGAAAACGCGATGTATACCAATATGCATCAAATCTTCCACTATCAAGAAGCACAATCATCGATACAGTGCATTATGGAAGTTTAGATATAGCTAAGGCATATTTTGCACTTGAGCCTAGACTCTCATTTAGATACAAGCTTGGTCGAGTAAATTCAATTAAGGCAAGTTATAATCGTATGACCCAAAACTTACACATGTTATCGAATTCTGCTGCTGTGTCGCCTACCGATTCATGGACTCTTAGTGGGGAACATATTAAGCCACAACGTGCCAATATATTCTCAATAGGCTATTATCATAATCTGAAAGATAACACGTTCGAAGCATCAATTGAAGCTTACTATAAGCGAATACACGATGTGTTGGATTTCAAAGGCGGTGCACAACTCTTAACCAATACAACAATCGAAACAGATCTTTTACAAGGCTTGCAAAAATCGTATGGCATTGAATTTTTACTTCGCAAGAAAGTGGGCAATCTTACCGGATGGATAGGTTACACATACTCTCGAAGTCTTATTAAAATGGACAGTAAATTCAAAGAAGAACAAGTTAATGGTGGACGTTTCTACCCTTCAAATTACGACAAACCACACGATATAATTTTCGTTGCAAACTACAAAATGAATCGCCGATTAAGCTTCTCTACTAGCGTGAATTACAGCACTGGTCGCCCCGTTACTTATCCAGTTGCTTCATACAATTTCAAAGGTCGAACATTACTATACTATTCCGACAGAAATGAATATCGCGTACCTGACTATTTCCGATGCGACTTATCTGTAAACATCGAAAGTAACCTTAAAAGCAAGAAAATATCACATAGTTACTGGTCGATATCGGTATACAATCTTACTGGTAGAGATAAT